>Ga0307374_10003751_pt1 | contig 25754 bp, 22 predicted proteins | sample OX3MG_FD_202532 | JGI IMG/M metagenome (GOLD analysis project Ga0307374, IMG submission 202532) | Soil microbial communities from Risofladan, Vaasa, Finland - OX-3 | ecosystem: Environmental > Terrestrial > Soil > Coastal area > Acid sulfate soil | place: Finland: Risofladan, Vaasa | collected...
GTGATGGCGGCGACGACGCCGACGGGCTCACGAACGAGCGTGGAGTTGCCGACCTCTTCCTCCCAGACAAACTCCATGGCGCGCTTGGCGTTGTCGCCAAAGGTCATCGTGGGTAGTCCGGCTTGAATGCCCTTGGCGAGCATGAGCGGCATGCCCACCTCGTTGGCAATCGTCAGGGCGATCTCGTCGCTCCGCTCGGCCAGTTTCTCTGAGATACGTAACAAGAACTCACCGCGTTCCTTGGGGCTGGTGTTCGCCCACGCGCTAAAGGCGCCGGCGGCGGCCTCGACGGCGCGATTGGCCTCTTCAACCGTGCCCGCGGGAATAGTGGCGTAGAGCTCGCCCGTGCCCGAGGTGGTGACCTCGATGGTCTCGGCTGAGGTCGCCCGTACCCACTCGCCGTTGATGTAGAAAGAGTCGCGAACGATTGTCATGAGAACCCCCAGTAGCGAGCGTCAGTCGGATCGCTAGAGCGAAATCTACACGCGAATGCGCACGCTGTGACCACGGGAAATCGTGCTCGTCGCCGGCGCGATATCGTACAAGCCCTTGGGGTGAGCGACGGGGGTCGAACCCGCGGCCTCCAGGACCACAACCTGGCGCTCTAACCAACTGAGCTACGCCCACCAAGACCTCCCAGTATGACACAGCGATTCTGACCGTTGACGAAAGTTGGCGAACACGTTCACTACGCTTGAAACCGCGCCCCTGTAGCTCAACTGGATAGAGCAGACGGTTTCTACCCGTCAGGTTGCGGGTTCGACTCCTGCCGGGGGCACGACGATATCCACGCGCCGTGATACCACGACCACTTGCTGGCGTCGTTATCCGGGGCGTACGCGGCGAAGGGGAGGCGAACTCCTAGGGGGCTGACGGCGCGGCGGCAACTCTGCCAGCAGCCGAGTGGTGGCCTCGGTGATACGTTGGACGGCGATTTCGAAGGGAGCTTCAGTCGATCTCGACCCGGACTGTACCCCGCTGACTTTGCGAACGTACTGACGGGCAGCAGCTTCGATCTCTTCGGCGCTCGCTGCGGGATCGAGGCCCCGCAGAATCGTGATGTTTCGACACATCGGCCCAGAGTAGACCGGTCCGCGGCCCCACGACGTGGTTTCTTGATGTTGCGAATTGGTCGGGAAGGCGGGATTCGAACCCGCGACCTCCTGGTCCCAAACCAGGCACGCTAACCAAGCTGCGCTACTTCCCGAAGCCTCCATCGTGACACACTCGACACTTTGAACGAAATCGTGGGGACCTGCGTAGGCTTTGGGCGAGCGGGGGAGAGCGATGGCCTACGAGTGGATTATTGACGCGCTCGATCAGACCTGGGGATCGATTGATCGAGCCCTCCGTCCTCGGTCCGATGAGGTCTACGACGCGCCGACGCCCTGTCCGGGATGGAGTGTGCGCGACGTACTGAGCCACCTCGTGGGCTTTGAGTTGATGTGCCGCGGCGAGCCGGTCCCGCCGCACGAGAGCCCCTGGCCCGACTACGTGAAGAATCCCCTCGGCGAAATTAACGAAGCCTTCGTCGAGAAATACCGAGCGATATCGGGCGTTGAAGTGTTGGGCCTCTTTCGAGACACCGCTCACGATTCCCTCGACGCGCTTCGACGCCTCAGCGACGCCGAGTGGGACAAGGTTGGATGGAGTCCCGAGGGGGAGCGCCCCTACCATCGCTTTCAAGAGACTCGCGCGCTCGATAGCTGGATACATCTCCAGGACATCCGTGACGCACTTTTAGAGCCAGCGGACGATCACGGGCCCGGCGAAGAGATCGTGGTGAACCGTGTGGAAGCGGCGTTGCCCTTCGTGCTGGGCAAAAAGGTCGGCGCGCCCGAAGGTACGCTGGTGCAGATCAATCTGAGTGGCCGCCTCGCTCGAACCATTCTCTTAGGCGTGCACGGTGGGCGAGCCAGCGCCGTCGAGAATATCTCGAGCGCGCCGAATCTTGAGTTGACGACGCCCGTTTCTTTGTTTTGGCGTCGAGCGGCTGGGCGGATCACCGCCAACGCATTGTTAGACGCGTCGGCGAGCGACGTCCGCGGTGACCGTGAACTGGCGAGGTCATTCGCGCAGGCTCTCGCCGTCATTAGTTAGGGCGTGAAGAGAAACGGTAGGCTGGCGTCTCTTATGCGCGCCACGTTGACCACTCTTGAGAACAACCGGGTCAAATTGGTCGTGGAGGTTGACGAAACCGAGATGGATGAAGCCATCGACACCGCGGCGACGAAACTGTCCAAACAGGTCAGCATCAAGGGATTTCGTAAGGGCAAGGTACCAAAGAACGTGCTGATAGCCCACCTGGGAGGGCCGGCCGCGCTGCGCTCCGAGGCTATCCGTGACGCCATTCCTAATTTTTATGCGAACGCCGTGGCCGACACCCTGATCGATCCCATCGCCTCGCCCGAGATCAACATCACGGCGGGCGAAGAGGACGGCAACTTAATCTTTGAGGCCGACGTCGAGGTTCGTCCGGAGGTCTTCATCCGCGGTCAAAACGAGCTTCGCGTGACCATTCCTTCGCCCGTGGTGACCGACGACGAGGTTAATGCCCAGATTGACCACTTCCGAGAGACTGACGCCACCCTCAGGGACGTCGATCGTCCCATCGTGAGCGGAGACTTGGTGACGATGGACGTGCACGTCCAACAGATCGCCACCGACGTCGAGCCCCTCGACATGGGCGACTTCATGTATACCGTGGGTTCGGGCACGATTACCGCGGGCGTGGACGAGTTGATCCTTGGACTCAGGGCCGGTGAAGAGATGAAACTAAACGGCGCCGTGGGCCAAGGCGTGGTGGCGACCTACGAGTTGAAATTGAAGAAGGTCCAAGAACGTGAACTGCCCGAGCTGAGCGACGAGTGGGTTCAAGCGAACACCGAATGGCAGAGTGAAGAGGAGATGCGCGACGCGATCCTTGACCAGATGCGCCGGATGCGCATCGTCGAAGCGCAGATGTCCCAACGCGACGCGGTTCTTCGGGCCTTGAGCGAACTCGTGAGCGAGGACGTCGTTCCCGAGTCCCTCGTCCAGACCGAGACGAACGAGCGTCTTCACGACCTCGGCCATCGCCTTGAGCAGCAAAAGCTCAACCTGGAGACTTTCTTACAGGTCACGAATCAGAACTCGGACCAACTTCTCGAAACCCTTCGCGCCGATGCAGTTCGAGCCGTTCGCGTCGACCTCGCGTTGCGCGCGCTCGTTCGGGCCGAGGATCTTGAGCCGACCGATAATGAGATTGACGAAGAACTCGAGACGACCGCAGCGGCGATGAAGGTCACGGCCGATCTGTTGCGGACGAACTTGCGCGACACCGGGCGGGTGATCACCTTCCGTTCAGAAGTTGCCAAAATGAAGGCGTCGAAGTGGCTGACCGACAACGTGACCTACGTCGATCCCCAAGGCGTCGAGATCGACCGGACGCTCCTAAAGACGGATCAGTCAGCGGACCTTGACGCCTAAGGTAGGGACGTGAACGAATACTTAAAAACGCAGAACTACCTCGTGCCAACGGTCGTGGAGTCATCGAACCGTGGCGAGCGGGCCTACGACCTCTACAGCCGGCTGCTGCGCGAGCGCATCATCTTTCTCGGTACGCCGATCGACGACACCATCGCCAACTTGGTCTGTGCCCAGATGCTCTTTCTTGAGTCGGAAGATCCCGACAAGGACATCAGCCTCTACATCAACTCGCCCGGCGGCGACATGACCGGACTTCTGGCGATATACGACACGATGAAGTACATCAAGCCCGACGTGTCGACGTTCTGTTTCGGCCAGGCCGCGTCGGCCGCGGCCGTGCTGCTCAGTGCGGGCTCCAAGGGCAAACGCTACGCCTTGCCGCACGCGCGCGTGTTGTTGCACCAGCCCTGGGGTGGTGTGGGCGGTCAGGCCTCGGACATTGAAATTCAAGCGCGTGAGATCCTTCGCATGAAGGACATGCTCAACGCCATGCTCGCCAATGACACTGGCCAATCGGTCGAGCGCATTACCAAAGACACGGACCGTGATTTCATCATCAGCGCCGAAGAGGCCGTGGAATACGGCTTGATTGACGAAGTTATTACCGCTCGCCCCTAGGTACCTCGTTTTCGCGCAACGGGACCCTAGGATAGGCGCGGCGGTCAAGGTGTCGGAGGGTGCCCGTGGCGAAATTCGGTGAAGGTAACGACCTCATAAAGTGCAGTTTTTGCGCGAAGGGTCAAAAACAGGTCAAGAAGCTCATCGCGGGACCCAGCGTGTACATCTGCGACGAATGCATCGAACTGTGCAACGACATCATCGCCGACGAGTTCGGCGACCGCCCCGAGTTCATCCTGGACGAACTGCCGACCCCGCGCGAGATCTCGGCCTTCCTTGACGAGTTCGTGATTGGCCAAGTCGACGCCAAGAAGATTCTGGCGGTGGCGGTGTACAACCACTACAAGCGCATCCAAACGGGTCCGCTCCACGACGAAGACGTCGAGGTCGCCAAATCGAACGTGCTCTTACTCGGACCCACGGGCTGTGGCAAGACCTTCCTCGCCCAGACGTTGGCGCGGATGCTCAATGTGCCGTTCGCCATCGCCGACGCGACGGCCTTGACCGAGGCGGGTTACGTCGGCGAAGACGTCGAAAACATCCTCTTGAAGTTACTTTCGGCGGCCGACTTTGACGTAAAGCGCGCCGAACGCGGCATCATCTACATCGACGAGATCGACAAGATTGCGCGAAAAGCCGAGAACCCGTCCATCACCCGCGACGTGTCGGGTGAGGGCGTGCAACAAGCGTTGCTCAAGATTCTAGAAGGCACCATCGCGAGCGTCCCGCCCCAGGGCGGCCGTAAGCACCCTCATCAAGAGTTCATCAACATCGACACCGCGAATATTTTGTTCATCTGTGGCGGCGCGTTCGCCGGACTTGAAGAGATCATCGAACGGCGACTGGGCAAAAAGTCCATGGGCTTTAATCAGCCGGTCCAGTCCCGTCGACACGGTGACATTGAACTATTTCGCCACGTGCTGCCAGAAGATATGGTCAAGTTCGGACTCATCCCCGAGTTCATCGGTCGTCTGCCCATCGTCAGCGCGGTCCAACAGCTGGACCGTGACATGTTGATCAGCGTCTTGACCGAACCGAAGAACTCCCTCGTGAAGCAGTTTCAACAAGTCCTGGCGATGGACGGAGTCGAACTCGTCATCGAAGACGACGCGCTCGTGGCCATCGCCGATCTCGCCCTCGAACGTGGCACGGGCGCGCGCGGGCTTCGCTCGATCCTCGAGCACGTGTTGTTAGAGCCGATGTACGACGTGCCCGGTCGCAGCGACGTCGTCAAGTGCGTGGTCACGGCGGCGTCGGTTCGCCAGCACGAGGCGCCCAACTATGAAATGCGAAAGGCGACGCGTACCCGTCGCGCGAGCTAACGCGTGCGCTTTGCTTCGTACCTTGAAGCGCTGAACTGGCTCGAATCACATATCGACTACGAGCGCCTCGCGCCGAACCGCCAGCCGGTCCCCACGCTCGAGCCGGTTCGTGACACGTTGGCGCAGTTCGCTGATCCCCAGGGCGACTACCGCGCGATACACGTCACGGGTACCAACGGCAAGGGTTCAACGACGACCATGATCAGTGCGTTGTTGCACGCCACGGGCCTGAGAGTCGGCACGTTCACCAGTCCGGATCTGCACGAAGTCAACGAGCGAATCGCCGTGAATGGCACGAGCATCGACGACTCGTCATTTATTGCGCTTCTCGAGCGGCTCTCCGACGTAGAGACGGTCACCGGTATAACGCTCACGCGTTTTGAGCTGCTCACGGTGGCGGCGCTGCTGCACTTCTCTGACGAAGGCGTCGACGTGGCCGTGGTCGAAGTGGGCATGGGGGGCACCTGGGATTCGACCAACGTGATTGACTCCGACGTGGCGGTGGTGACCAACGTCGACCTCGACCACACCGCCGTGTTGGGTACCACCATCGGGGCGATCGCCAGCGACAAAGTGGGCATTTTTCGCCACGACGGTGTCGCCGTGGTGGCCACGACCAACGCCGTCGTGGTTGAAATTGCCCAGCGGAGGGCCGATGAGCTCGGCGCCACGTTGTGGCTGCTCGGCCGGGACTTCATACTCGAGGAGAACGAACTGGCGATCGGCGGGCGCGCGATCACACTACGAACGCCCTACCACTCTTACGATGAAGCGCTGGTTTCGCTGCACGGCATTCACCAAGGGGTGAACGCCGCCGCGGCCATCGTGGCGGCTGAAGCGTTCTTGGGCCGGGCCCTGGGCGAAGAGGTCGTCCGTGCCACGTTGGCTCGGGCTGAAATGCCCGGTCGAATGGAGATCGTGGCGCGCAATCCCCTCATCGTGGTCGACGGAGCACACAATCCAGCCGGCGTACGCGCCTTGGTGGCGACCTTGGACGGCGCCTTTGATGTTCGAGGGGAGCGGCGATGCGTGCTCGGGATGCTGAGGGGGCGAGTCCTCGACGATATGATCGCGCCCTTGGTCGGTGCTGGTTTCAGTGAGTTCCACTGTTGCGCGCCGCGGTCTCCTCGCGCGCTTGCCGTTGGAGAGTTAGTCAGTGCGCTTCGTCAACAAGGCGCGGTGGCCTTTGAACATCCCAACGCCAAGTCGGCCCTGGCTCACGCACGCGAGCGATCGACGGACGACGACCTCATCGTGGTCACCGGCAGCCTCTATCTCGTGGGCGAAGTTCGTGGCGAGGTGCTGCACGTCGCGTCGCGACACGTGAGTTGAGGCTGTTAGATTGCCTGGCGTGAATAGAACGCTGGTAATCGTCAAGCCTGACGCCGTCGAGCGCGGACTGATCGGCGAGGTGATCGCTCGCCTGGAGCGCAAACAACTTCGAGTGGTGGCCGCTGAACTTCGTCTCATCGACGTGGACACCGCGCGGCGCCACTACACCGAACACGAGGGCAAACCGTTCTTGGATCGAGTGATCGCGGGGCTGACGAGAAGTGCGGCCCTGGTCTTGATCGTCGAGGGGCCCGGCGAAACGTGGCAGGTTGTTCGCGCGATGATCGGCGCAACCGACCCGGCGAAGGCCGCGCCGGGCACGATTCGCGGCGACCTCGCCATCGACATGTCCGAGAACGTGATTCACGCTTCGGATTCGGTGGAATCGGCGCTACGTGAAATCGCCATCTTCTTTCCAGACTTGGCCTGACGCTCGCCACTGGTTCGACGCGGCCGTCTTGGCCTAGCCTTATGGGAACGCGTGAGACGTCGCTCACCGCAATTGAGGAAATCTATGGTTGATGGTCGGTTTTCACTGTTGGGCCGTGACATGGCGGTGGACCTGGGCACGGCGAACACTTTGGTTTACGTGCGCGGGCGTGGCATCGTACTGAACGAACCCTCCGTGGTGGCCGTGGACGTCAAGGACGGCAAGCCGTTGGCGGTGGGCGCCGAAGCCAAACGGATGATCGGGCGCACGCCGAGCAACATCCAGGCCATTCGCCCGCTGAAGGACGGCGTGATCGCGGACTTTGAGATCTGCGAAAAGATGCTGCGCTACTTCATCCACCGCGTCCACCAGCGCCGCTTCGCCAAACCTCGCATGGTGATCTGCGTGCCTTCGGGGATAACGGGCGTCGAACAGCGCGCGGTGATGGAAGCGGCGGAGTTCGCCGGAGCGCGAAAGGCGTACATCATCGAAGAGCCGATGGCGGCGGCCATCGGCGCGGGGTTGCCCATTCACGAACCGACCGGCAATATGGTCGTCGACATCGGCGGCGGCACGACCGAAGTCGCCGTCATCTCTCTTGGGGGCATCGTGACGAGCCAGTCCATTCGCGTTGGCGGTGATGAACTGGACGAGGCGCTCGTGGCGTACGTCAAGAAAGAGTTCCAGTTGGCCCTCGGTGAGAGAACGGCCGAGGAGATCAAGATTCAGTTGGGCTCGGCCTTCCCGCTCGAACAGGAACTTCGCGCGGAGATTCGCGGACGCGACCTGGTCACCGGTCTGCCAAAGACGGTCGTTATCTCGACCGAACAGATCCGCCAGGCCATTGAAGAGCCGGTGCAGGCGATCGTCGACGCCGTGAAGGTCACCTTGGACCGCACGCCGCCCGAACTCTCGTCGGACCTCATGGAACAGGGAATTGTCATCGCCGGAGGCGGGGCCCTCCTAGCGGGTATGGCGGCTCGACTGGAGTACGAGACCAACATGCCGATCATTGTGGCGAACGACCCGTTGAACTGTGTGGCGCTCGGCAGTGGAATGTGTCTCGAAGAACTCGACGTCTTCGCGCGCATGTTGAAGACCAGTCCTTCGCGTTAGCGCGTGGCCACGGATCGCTCGCGGCGTCGTACCTGGACGCTCGGCGCCGCGGTCTTGGCCACGATTGTCATTCTCTATCTCACGACCGGTGTCACTTCGGGTCTTCGCAGTGGCGCCAACATTGTGGTGACGCCCTTTAATTGGGCGGTCAACGCGATTGCGCACCCGATAGGCCACCTCTTGGCGGGCACCATTAACTACAGCGACGTCGTGGCCCAGAACCAAAAGCTGCGCTATCAGCTAGGACAGGCCGAGGAGCGCGCCAACGAAGCCTGGGCCTTTTCGCGCCAGCTCGAACAGCTCACCACCCAGCTCAACGTGCCCTTCGTAGGCTCGCTGGCGACGGTGACGGCCCAGGTGACCACGGTCTCACCAACGAATTTCGCGGCCACGGTGGGCATTTCCAAGGGTCGTGACAGCGGGGTGTTGGTGGGCATGCCGGTGGTCGCCAACGGTGGCCTGGTCGGCCGGGTGATCGCGACGACCGCCAACGGCGCCACGATTCGCCTGATCACTGATACGAACTCTTCGGTGGGCGTCACGTTCAAGACCGGCCAGACGACCCTTATCGTGTCGGGTCGCGGTCCGAACAACGCCCTGGGCGCCTCGTCGGTGCCCCTTGGCACCGCGATCGCCCCGGGCACGAACCTCTCCACCGACGGACTCAACGGTGGCCTCTACCCGGCGGGCGTGCCGGTGGCCACGGTGAAGACCGTGTCCCTGACGCCGGGCGCGGCGACCTATAACCTCACGCTCCAACCGGCCGCTGACCTTCAACACCTGTCGTACCTCGACGTGGTGCTCTGGGAGCCCGCTGCGTGAGACGCGTCCTCGTCCCGGCGACGCTGGTGACGCTGGTCATCGTTGCCATCCAGCTTTCGATCTTCTCCGGTCTTCGCTTCGCCGGCGTGGTCGTGATGGTCGTGTGGCTCTGGCCCCTCGCGATGGGTCTGGCGGGACTGACCGCGCTGTCGTTATGGTGCGCACTGGTGGCCGGGGTCCTCTTCGACACCCACACCACGACGCCCTTTGGTCTCACCGCGCTCGTCGCGCTACTCTTGGCTTATAGTGCGTCGCGCCTGGGCCGCGAGGGCGTGGGCGACCTTGACTCCGCGGCGTGGTGGGTCACGCCGTTGCTCGCCGCGACGGCGGGATTCTTCGCGCCGCTGCTCTTCGTGGGCGCAAGTTTCTTTACGTTCACCTTCTCTCTGTGGCGCGACAGCCTCTTGGCCGCGATGGTGGTGAACGCCGTTGCGTTCTTCGTGCTCGCTCGCCCGATGGCGCGATTGGCGCGCTGGGTGGGCAGCCTCGCGGGGGCGCGTCGATGAGGGGATCGTGGCGCGATCGACCGAGTGGTTCGTGGTTCTCGCGGCTGTGGCGGCCGTGGGTCTCGCTGCACCCCTTTCGCGGGCGAGGTCGCACCATCAATGAACCCAAACCCGTTGGCATTCGCGATCTCATGGCGTCGCCCGAAGAGGTGCGATCGCGTCCCGAGCGACGTTGGCTCATCATCGGCGGCTTCTTCTTGGTGCTCTTTATCTCATTGCTCGTGCGACTCTTCTTCCTCCAAGTGATCGACTACAGAGCGTCGGTGCTCGCGGTTGAGTCCAACTCTCTTCGCTTTACCACGATTCCCGCGACTCGTGGTGTCATTCTCGACCGCGAAGGTAATCCTCTGGTGACGAACATCACCACGACCGAGATTCGACTCTCTCGAGCCGAGGCGGCCCTGCACCCCACGATCAAGGGCTCGCTCGCCTCGCTCACGGGTCTGTCCGTTAAACGGATCAACAGCGACCTCGCCAACAAGCAGTACGACCCGTACCAGCCCGCGCCCATAATGAGCAACGCGCCGGCGAAAGACGTTGAGTTCATCAAGCTTCATCCGGGTGAGTTCCCCGGCGTGACAGTGCTCAACGTGTCGACGCGCTCGTACCCTAACGGGGGGAGTGTTGGTGCGCAGATCCTGGGCTACATCGGGCCCATCACCGGCAACGAAATTGCCCAGCACCCCAACCAGGGTTACCAGACCGATTCGACTATCGGCAAGACCGGGATTGAGTCGTTCTACGAGCAGTACCTACGAGGAAAAGATGGCACGAGCACCCTCGAAGTGAACGCCAACAACCAGATTCTCGGCGCGGTCAAGACGACCGCGCCCACCGTGGGCGACTCGGTCGTGCTCAACATCGACACGCCTCTGCAAAAGGCGCTCGACGGTTACTTGGCCAGTGACATTTTGGCGTTGCGCCACACGATCGACCCGGTGTCACACTTGGTTCCTCCGGCGCTCAACGGCGCGGCGATCGTGCTCGACCCCAACAACGGCCACGTCCTCGCCATGTCGAGCTACCCGTCGTTCAACCTCAGTTCGTTCATTTCGGGACTTTCCAACACCCAATACCATCAACTCATCCAAGAAGGAGCGTTCAATAACTACGCGATTCAGGGTCTTTACACGCCGGGCAGTACGTTCAAACTCGTCACTTCCACGGCTGAGTTGCAGACGGGAATCCTTTCGGCGAACAAGATCATCAACGATACGGGTACTTTCACGGTACCCGGATGTTTACAGAGCGTCAATCACGGCTGCGTGTTCCACGACGACGACAACTCGGCCGCCGGACTGATCAACCTTCCCACGGCGTTGACCGTCTCGTCGGACTACTACTTCTACAACTTGGGTTACCTGTTTTGGTCCCAGACCAACAAGTATGGACAAACACCGATTCAAGACGTCGCCGCCAAGTATGGATTGAGTCAAGCCACCAACATCGATCTTCCCAACGAGGTGCAGGGACGGGTGGACTCGCCCGCCGTTCGTAAAGCACTGCACGCCGAAGCGCCCAAGGCCTTTCCGACGGTGAGTTGGTACACCGGGGACAACATCGAGATGGCCTTCGGTCAAGGTACGACTGCTCTGACGCCGATCGCGCTGGCCAACGCCTACGCCACCTTCGCCAACGGCGGCACCCGCTACGCGCCCGAGGTTGCGGCCGCCATCATCGATCCCCATGGCAAGGTCGTCGTTCGTTACGCGCCGCGCGTGCTGGGGCACGTCAGCCTGCCCCCCGGGGTTCGTAATCCGATCCTCCAGGGCCTCACCGGCGTCGTCAACAACCCTCGGGGAACGGCCTACGGGCCCTTTCACAGCATCATTAACTTCTCGCTGTCGTCGTTTCCCATCGCGGGCAAGACCGGTACCGCCACCATCTCCAAGACCCTCGAGCCGACGTCGTGGTTCGTCGGTTTTGGTCCCACGACTCATCCAAAGTACGTGGTGCTCTGCGTGATCGACGAGGGTGGTTACGGGTCGGCCGCCGCCGCGCCGGTGGTGGCCGAGACGTTCAACTATCTCGTGGCGCATCCGGTGCCGCCCCTTAAGTTAAAGGCGCAGCTGACCACACCCGCCAAGTCGAAGAAGACCTCAAGCACCACCACTACGTCAAAAGGGTCAAGTTAAGGTGACCGTAGAGTAACCTTTAACCGTTGGGCGTTTTGACACACCGGGTGTCAGGCGCAAAAAGTACGCCGCAGTAGCGCAGTGTCATCACTCCGTTACGCACAGCCTTGAGGACGACACGTGGTACACGTTAGTGAGATCAGATTGCTGATTATCTTGTCAGTTCTCCTCGTCACGGCCCAACGCGCCTTTTCCTTATTTCATCCCGTCGACGTCGTGTGCCATTCGCCACGCGCGATCTCTACCCGTGGTGCGACGCACCACGCCCTATCCACTAAGAACGCAAGGAGTACCCGTCGTGAGCGACGAATCCACCCAACCCTTACCCTCATCGTCTAATCCCCGAATTGGCGACACTCGACCCGCACCACAGATAGGCGACACTCGACCGGGAACGCCGAGCTCCACTAGCGCGCCACCGGGAAGTTCCGCTGGTTCGAACCAGGGCGGGGGCAATCGCCGCCGACGTGGCGGACGGGGCCGTTCGGGTCAGGGCCATCGAGACGGCCAGGCAAATCAACCCCGTCGTAACGCCGACGCGCCGGTGGAGGCCTCGGCCCCCGAGGGCGCCGGTCCCGAGGGCGCCGGTCGTCAAGGTCGAAATCGGCGCCGCCGAGGGACCGAACGACGCACCCGAGCCCAAGGCCGCTATCTCATGGCCGTGCACACGACCGCCGACGGCACGCATATCGCCACCCTCGAGGGGCGCTCGATGGTTGAGTACACGGTGGCGAAGAACGCCGATGAGACCAATCAGATCGACGGCAACATCTATCTGGGCCGGATCCAAAACGTCCTGCCCGGCATGGAACTGGCCTTCGTGGACATCGGTATACCCAAGAACGCCGTGCTCTATAAGGGCGACGTCTCTTTCGACACCGACGACGTGGACGGCGTGCCTACGAACAATAAGCGCATCGAAGAGATGATCCGGGCCGGTCAGACCATCATCTGTCAGGTCACCAAGAACGCCATCGGCGCTAAGGGCGCGCGCCTCACTCAAGAGGTCTCCTTGCCCGGTCGCTTCGCGGTCCTGGTGCCGAACTCGTCCACCATTGGTATTTCGAAGCGGCTGCCCGACGGGGAGCGTCGTCGCCTGCGCAAGATCATCGACGAGGTCAAGCCCGATCGTCACGGCATCATTATCCGTACCGCGGCCGAAGGTGTAACGGGCGAAGAACTCGCGCGCGACGTGACGTCCCTTGTTGAGAAATGGTCGGCCATCGAGGCCGAGGTCGCCAAATCTAACCAGCCTCGCCTGGTCTATCGGGACCTCGATCTCGCGGTTCGAGTCCTTCGCGAAGAACTCAACGACGAGTATCGCGCGGTGCTCATCGACGACCGCACGCTCTTTGAAAAGGTGCGCGAGTACGTGCTCGCGGTCAACCCCGAACTCGCCGATCGCATCGAGTACTACGACCGCGAGACCGAGGAACTACCGCTTTTTGAGAGATACTTCGTACACGAGCAGCTCCACCGGGCCCTCGATCGCAAGGTCTTCTTGCCCTCGGGCGGCTCGTTGATCATTGAGCGCACCGAGGCCCTTACCGTTATCGACGTCAACACCGGAAAGAACGTTGGCGTGAACAATCTCGAAGAGACGGTGTTTCGCAACAACCTCGAAGCAGCCGACGAAGTGGCGCGCCAACTTCGTCTTCGAGACATCGGGGGAATCATCGTCATCGACTTCATCGACATGGAGTCCAAGGCCAACCGCGAGGCCGTCGCCTCGGCGTTGCGCCAAGCGCTCTCGCGTGACAAAACCCGCACGCAGGTCTTTGATATCTCTGAGCTGGGACTCGTCGAAATGACTCGAAAGCGAGTGATCGAAGGGCTCTTGGAGTCGCTGTCGGTGGTGTGCGGGATCTGTGACGGACGGGGCTTCATCGTGAAGACGGGCCTCTAGCTCGCGAGCCTTTGGCCTCGTCGGCTAGTATGGAAACCTTATGTACGCCGTTATCCGAGTTGGCACATCCCAAGAGCGCGTCACCGAGGGCCAAGTGGTCCGTGTCGATCTGCGCGCCGAAGAGATCGGCACCGACGTGAAGTTTCAGCCCGTGTTGCTCGTGGACGGCGACCAGGTGGTGGCCGGTCCCGCGTTGAAGGGTGCCACGGTCACGGGCAAGATTATTGGGGGCGAGAAGGGTCCCAAAATCCGAGCTCTCACATACAAGGCCAAGGCCATTCAGCGTCGGCGCTGGGGTCACCGCCAGCACTATTCGACGGTCGAAATCACCAAGATTTCGGCCAAGGCCTAAGGAGTATCGATGTCAAAGACCAAAGGCGGCGGTTCGACTCGCAACGGTCGTGACTCCAACGCGCAGCGCTTGGGCGTCAAGACCTTCGACGGCACGCTCGTCAAGTCCGGCGGCATCATCGTTCGCCAGCGTGGTACCCAGTTCCACCCCGGCCGCAACGTCGGCATTGGTAGGGACGACACGTTGTTTGCGCTCGCCGAGGGAACCGTGAAATTCGGTTTTCGAGGCGGCAGAAAACTGGTCGACGTTCTCGCCGACTGAGTTTTCCTCCTAAAACTGAGATTCCCCCGGGCTTTGGTCCGGGGGAATCTCAGTCTGCAACAAGAACTACGCGCTCTTGACGGCTTTTTTGAAGGTCGAGCCAATGGACACCTTTGGCGCCCGCGAGGCCTTCACCTGAATCGCCTCACCGGTTTGAGGGTTGCGCGCGGTGCGGGCCTTACGCTCCACACGCTCGAAGGACAAGAAACCTGACAACACAATCTTTTCGCCCCTGGAAACGTTACTCACGACGACGTCCTCAAGAGCCTTAAGAACCTCCGCTACCGTGTTTTTGGTGGCGCCACTCTCGGCGACAATTGCTTCTACCAACTCGGCCTTGTTCACCGGTCGACTCCTTACTCTCATTGAATCGGATCTGGGCGTTCCCAGTAACCACCGACATTTTTACCGTAAAAACAGGGAAAATCGGGGATATTGAGTCAAAATTGCCGCTGATTACAATTGTGGATTTCTGTAATACCTGTTCAAGCGGAGTTTCATGGGTAGGTCACGTCAAGAATTTCATATAGTTAGACGCCTCGGGGCTTCACGGACTCGTCGAATCGCCTGTTATTTAAAGGGTTGGTCGTCCTGGCGGTCCAGGTCGCTCTCGTCCGGGGCGCTCATCATTGCGCAAGGTTGATCGACGTCATGTTCTATGGCGAGGGAGCCAGATGGGGAGGCGGGATGCAAAAACGTACCCAGCGAGGCGCCCACGCTGGCCGCTAGAGAATATGAACGTGCCTGGGCGATCCATCGGTGCCCCGCAAGCCAAGCGATCACTCGAGTCGCCCACGTCGAACGATATTGAGAGTTCACACCACGAACCTTTGGACCTGGAATGAATGCGGCGAGGGCCGGATGAGTGGTTCACTGACTGCGCGCGAAGAAAGTCGATTCGAGGTCGAGCCGTAGAATGCGGGGGTGTCCACCTTCGTCGACAGCGCTCAGCTACACGCCAAAGCCGGCGACGGGGGAGCCGGATGCGTGAGTTTTCGCCGTGAGGCGCACGTGGCCAAGGGTGGCCCCGACGGCGGCGATGGGGGGCGAGGCGGCGACGTGTGGCTTGAGGCCGATCACAATCAGGCCTCCTTGCTGGGATTTCGAGATCACCCCTTTCGGCGCGCGACGGACGGCCAACACGGCACGTCCAAGCGCCAGCACGGATCTCGGGGTAAGGACGTCGTCGTCTCGGTGCCGGTCGGCACGACGGTTTCCAATGCTGAAGGCGAGCTCTTAATCGATCTAAAGGGCTCGGGGGATCGTTGGCTCGCGGCCGAGGGGGGACTCGGTGGCCAGGGCAACGCACGGTTCCTTTCGAATCGGCGCCGCGCGCCGGCCTTCGCCGAGCAGGGTGAACTCGGCGAAGAGCGCTGGTGCAACCTCGAGTTGAAACTTCAAGCTGACGTGGCGCTGATTGGCTTCCCCAACGTTGGCAAGTCGACCCTCATCTCGCGCGTGTCGGCCGCGCGGCCGAAAATCGCCGACTATCCCTTCACCACGTTGGTTCCCAATCTCGGTGTGGTGCGCGTTGGCGCCAGGCCGGCTCGGCCGAACGACGCCACCGAGTTCGTGATGGCCGACATCCCCGGGCTGATTGAAGGCGCCGCCCAGGGCCGCGGCCTCGGGCACGACTTTCTACGTCACGTGGAGCGCGCTCGCGTTCTCTGCGTCTTGTTGGATCTCTCGGTGACGGCCCCGTGCCCACCCGAAGAGCAGCTGGCGGTGCTCTTAGGTGAACTCGGTGAGTACCAACCAGGTCTGCTCGATCGGCCCCGGGTCGTCGTGGGTTCGAAGGTCGACGTCGCGGCCTACGAACTCGAGGGCGCCGATACACTCTCGGCCGTCACGGGCGAGGGAGTCGAAGAGCTGGTGGGCAACTTGGCGGCACTGGTGAGCCAAGCTCGCCGCGATGAAGTTGAGGCACTCGAGCACGAGATCGTCGTGCACCGGCCCGTGGCCGAAGAGATCACGGTGCGCCGCCAGGGGAGCAACGCCTGGAAGGTCGAGGGTCGAGCGGCGCGTCGAGCGGTGCGCTTTCAAGACCTCACCGACGACCAGGCCCTGGCCGAGATCATCCACCGATTACGTGAACTCGGCGTCGATCGTCTCTTGACCCGGGCGGGCGTGCGAGACGGTGACGTGGTTTCTGTGGGCAACCTCTCGTTCGAGTGGTGGCGCGACGAGGTGGGCACCGGGCTCGATCGAGGCGAACATCACCGCGCCACGCGTCGCGAACGGCTCGCGCGCCATGGTCGCTTGGACCAGGGAGACGATGATGGCGACTCGTAGCGTCGTGGTAAAGATCGGCACCTCTTCGGTGACCGACCGTGACGGTGGCGTCGCCTACGACGTATTGGTGGACGTCGCCGCCGACGTCGTGGCGCTGCGCGACGAGGGCTGGTCGGTGGTGGTCGTGACCTCGGGTGCCATCACCGCCGGTTGGGCCGAAGTCGGCGCCGCGCGGCCACGCCCACGTGACGCGGCGACCTTACAAGCCGTGTCGGCGGTCGGTCAGCCGTTGTTGATGAACGCCTGGCGCAACGCGTTTGGTGAACGTGGCGTCACCGTTGGTCAAGTGCTGCTGGCGCCACTCGATTTCTCGCATCGAGGACAGTATCTCCACGCGCGAGGAACGCTCGAAGCCCTCGCCCGAATGAGCGTTGTGGCGATCGTCAATGAGAACGACGCCGTGGCTGACGAGGAGATCCGCTTTGGCGACAACGACCGACTGGCCGCGTTGGTGGCCAATCTCGTGGGCGCGTCGCACCTCGTGCTCTTGACCGACACGCAAGGACTGTTGACGGCCGATCCACGTCTCGACGACTCGGCCACGCTGATTGAACAGGTGACGGCCGTTGACGCGGCGTTGCTCGAGGCGGCCGGGACCAGTCGTTCGGGCGTGGGCAGCGGGGGCATGGCCTCGAAGCTGGCGGCCGCGCACATGGCCACTTGGTCGGGGGTGACGACGATCATCGCGCCCGCTCGCGCGCCGAGCGCGCTCCGACAAGCCGTGTCGGGCGTCGCCGGTTTTGGTACGACCTTTCAACCCCGGCGTGAACGACTCTCGGCTCGCAAGTCGTGGATTGCTTTCGCGGTGGCCAGCCAAGGTTCGCTCTCGATCAATCAAGGGGCGCTCCAGGCGATCGAACACGATGGTCGAAGTCTCTTGCGCGTGGGCATCGAATCCCACACGGGCTCGTTCGTCGAAGGCGACGCCGTCGACGTCAAGGGGCCCGACGGGCAGACGGTCGCCAAGGGACTCGTGCGGGTGTCGGCGGAGTCCATGAATGAAAGTGACGACGTGGTCGTGCACCGCGACGATCTCGTACTCTTACGTCGCGCGTGATGACGCCCATTACGCTTGGTCTATGACGGCGCGCGAGTTGGCAACCCAGGGTATCGCGGTACGTCAAGCGGCCACCGCCCTCGCCCAGACCAGTGACGAACAGCGCCGCGACGTTTTGTTGCACGTGGCCGACCGGCTCGAAGAGGTGTTGGACGACCTCCTCGGCGTGAACGCCCTTGAACTGGCCGCCTACGGCGAGGCCGGGCCGGGCCGGGATCGCTTGACACTCACGAAGGAACGGGTGCTCGCCATGTCGAGTGCGTTGCGAGAGATTGCCCACGCGCCCGATCCCCTCTTTGAGGTCCAGGACCAAAGCACGCGCCCGAACGGTCTGCGCGTGGAGCGGATGCGCGTGCCCTTAGGCGCGGTTGGCGTCATCTACGAGAATCGTCCGAATGTCACGAGTGACGTGGCCGCACTGTGCGTGAGAAGTGGCAACGCCGCGTTCCTGCGCGGTTCCTCCTCGGCGATGAGGACGAACGCCTTCATCGTCAACCTCTGGCACGAGGCGCTGGAGAAGGAGGGCCTGCCGTCGGCGGGCGTGTCGCTCGTTGAGGATCCCTCGCACGAGACGGCGATCGCGTTCATGCAACTCACCGACGTCTTGGACTGTCTCATCCCCCGGGGTGGGCCGAGCTTGATCGCGGCTATGCGTGAACACGCGCGGGTGCCCTACGTGCTCGACGGGGACGGCAACTGCCACGTCTTCGTCGACGACTCGGCCGATCTCGACCAGGCGATCGAGATCGTCAAGAACGCGAAGACCTCGCGACCGGGCGTGTGCAACGCGGCCGAAACGCTCTTAGTCCACGACGCCGTGGCGGCTTCCTTCTTGCCCGCTCTAGCGCGGGCCATGCCCGAAGTCGAACTGCGCGTCGACGAGGGGGCGCGGCGTATCTTGCCCCAGGCGACCCTCGCGAGTGATGAGGATTACCAGAGAGAGTTTCTTGACCTGATCCTGGCCGTTAAGGTCGTGCACTCGCTCGACGAAGCCATCGAGCACGTAGCAACTTATGGCACCGGTCACAGCGAAGCGATTCTCACCCAGGACCCCGAGCACGCCGAGGCGTGGGTACGTCGGGTCGATGCCGCCGCGGTGCTCGTCAACGCCTCGACGCGCTTTATCGATGGCGGTGAGCTGGGTCTGGGCGCCGAGGTCGGCATCTCGACCCAGAAGCTCCACGCGCGCGGGCCCATGGGACTACGAGAACTGACATGTTTGAAATGGGTGGTACGAGGAGAGGGACAGATTCGATGAGCGCCTTAGACCCCAAGGAAGAGCTCGCCCAACGACTCGGTCTCTCCAGCGTGCCACCGGTGCGCTTCGATTCGCCCGAACAGGTTCAAAAACTCCTCGCCGAGAACGACTACTTGAGTGACGAGGCCATCGCGTCGGTGACCTACCTGGCCGATCGCCTCGCCAAGCCCGTACTCATCGAGGGTCCGGCCGGCACCGGCAAGACCGCGCTCGCCAAGGCGGTCGCCGACTCGATCGGCGCGCGACTCATCCGTTTGCAGTGCTACGAGGGGCTTGATGAGTCCAAGGCGCTTTACGAGTGGAACTACCGTAAGCAACTCCTGCGGATTCAAGCCGGTCGGCCCGAGGGCACGGGCATCGAGGAGTGGTCCCGGCTGGAAGAGGACATCTTCGCCGAGGAGTTCATGCTGACCCGCCCCTTGCTCGAAGCCATCACCGCGACCGACCCCGTCGTGCTGCTCATCGACGAAGTGGACCGGGTGGAACTCGAGACCGAAGCGTTGATGCTCGAGATTCTCTCGGAGTACCAAGTCTCGATCCCCGAACTGGGCACCGTGCGCGCCAAGCAGATACCCATGGTCTTTTTGACGTCGAACAACACCCGTGAGCTCTCCGAAGCGTTGAAGCGCCGCTGTCTCTATCTCTACGTGGGTTATCCGAGCGTGGAGCGTGAGCGCGACATCATCTTGTCGCGCGTGCCGGGAATCTCCCAAGCGCTCGCCGTACAGATCGCTCAGGTCGTTCGTTCTCTGCGCACCATCGACTTGAAGAAGAGGCCGTCAGTCTCGGAGACCTTGGACTGGGCCCGCACGCTTGTCGTGCTCGGTCGAGACGAGATCGGTGACGAAGACGCCACCGCGACTTTGCACATCTTGTTGAAGTACCAGTCCGACATCGAGCGCGCCACGAAGGAACTGCTCGGTCGCTCGAGGCCCGTTGCTTAACCTGCTCGGCGACTTCATTGGCGAACTGCGCGCCGCCGGAATACCCGTGTCGATGAGCGAACACGTCGACGCCGCGCGTGCGGTGGAGGTGATAGATCTCGGCAACCGATCGCTCGTGCGCGCGACCCTCGCCGCCACACTCGTCAAGGACGGCGATCACCTGCCGGTCTTTAACACCGCGTTCGAAGTCTTCTTCTCCATTCGCTCGTGGGACAGCGCCGAATCGCTGTTGGGCGACGACGAGGACGAAAGGGGTGAGCGCGACGGGGCGGCGGGCGCGACCGGCCCCGGTCAGGCGCGCGGTCAAGGCGGTGGCGGCGGCACGACCATGAGCGCGCAAGAACTGGCCGAGTTGCTCTATCGCGCGCTTCGCGACGGCGACCGAGACGCCATGCGCTTGGGGGCGAGTGAAGCGGTATCGCGCTACTCGGGCATGGAGCCGGGACGGCCGGTTGGCGGAACGTATTACCTCTATCGGACGTTGCGAAACCTCGAGTTGGAGTCGCTCGAACAGCGACTGTTGGCCGGATCGCTGCGCGACAATCCCGACCGGCTCGCGGAGCGCCTCGCCCGCGACGAAGTCATAGCCCGAATTGAGCAACTGAAGGCGGAGATCGAACGTGAGATCCGAGAGCGTCTCGTGGGGGACCGCGGGTCTCAGGCGCTGGCCAAGTCCGTTCGCAAGCCGCTGCCCGAGGACCTCGACGTGATGCACGCGAATCGCGACGAGATGGCCCAACTCGAGCGAGCACTGCGCCCACTCAGTCGAAAGCTCGCGACGCGCCTGGCGCGAAAACGCCGCCGCCGCCGCCGCGGGCCGGTCGATCTCCGTCACACGGTACGGCGCAGTCTCTCGACCGGGGGGGTGCCGCTCGACCTACGATTCAAGCCTCCGCGTCCGGCCAAGCCCGAAATCTTCGTGATCGCCGACGTCTCGGGTTCGGTCGCGTCTTTCGCTCGCTTCACGTTGCACCTGGTGCACGCCATCAGTTCCCAGTTCTCCAAAGTACGAAGTTTCGTCTTCGTGGACGGACTGGATGAGGTGACTCGACTCTTCGAGGGCGTGGAAGATCCCGCTGACGCGGTGGCACGCATCAACGCCGAAGCCGACGTCATCGCCTTCGACGGTCACTCGGACTACGGTCGGGCCCTCGTCACCTTTCACGATGAGTACGCCAAAGACCTCACCAAGCGTTCGACGGTGTTGATTCTGGGTGACGCGCGCAACAACTACCACCAGGCCCACGCCGAAGTTCTGGCGGACTTGCACTTCCGCGCGAAGTCGGTCTACTGGCTCAACCCCGAGCCGGCCAGTTACTGGAACAGCGGGGATTCAATCATGAGTCAGTATGCGCCCTACTGCAATCGAGTGATCGAGTGTCGCACGTTGCGCCAACTCGAGGCGTTCGTAGGTGAGCTGGCGTGAGCTTCGACGAGAACCTACCGCCCGGAGGTTTTCGCCAGCGCGGCCTGCCTCCGACCGAAACCCGGCTGCTCTTCATCCGCCACGGCGAGAGTTACGCCAACACGCTCGGCCTCGCGGGTGGACCACTGGGCGACAAGGGCGGCTTGACCGACCTCGGTCGCGCCCAAGCGTCGGCCCTCGCGCGACGTCTCGCTCTCACGAAAGAACTGGCGAGCGCGAGCGCGTTCTACACTTCAACGTTGCCTCGAGCGATCGAGACCGGAGCCATTGTCTTTCCCGCGATTAATCCCGCTATAGATGCCCTTGCCGATGCGTCGCTGTGCGAACTCTCCGTGGGTGAGGCCGACGGACTCAGCTGGTCCGAAATTAGTCAGCGCTATGTCGCGCCGGACTGGGACGTCGACCCTTCGTTGATGAACGTGCCCGGTGGGGAGTCGCTCCTAGATTTTTTCCAGCGGTGCGTTGACGCGATGGAGCGTATCGTTGCTCGTCACCCCAAGGAGTTGGTGGTTTTGGTGGTGCACGGTGGGTTCATTGAACAGGCCCTCAAGCTCTACCAAGGGCTCGGTGGTGGCGTTCGGCTACAACCACGAATTGAGAACTGCTCGATGACCGAAATCGAGTTCGCCAGCGACCACCGCCGGCTGCTTCGCTATAACGACCTCGCACCGCTCGCCGTATTCGACTAAGAGCGGGGTCACGGCACTCAACGCGAAGTAGATGACGTGGTTGATGCCAGAACCAAGATGCCCGAGATTGGATTGGCGGCGCTGGCGAATGTGACATTCTCGTGACTTTCGCAAACGTGGATTTAATGTCGAATTGGAAGTGCATTCCGAACGCTTTTGCCACTTTCGATAGGTGTGTAGAAGATCGAAGAGGATGAAAACAATGTTCGACATTTACTTGAGGTCAACATTGAGTGAATAGCGAAAATTAACTACTCGTTCGTAGAAAATTTTTCGCAATTAATGCCACGCGCGCCACGATGTGCATCACTCGTGGGATGAGTTGAACTCACTATGGAATTGCCAGAACTGCTGTGGGAGGCTTACATTACGTTCAGCATGAATGTTGATGAGTTCTCACCAAGTCGGATTCCCGTAAGTGCTGTGAGGGTTGTGGAGAGTTGGCGTGGCATTCAAGAAGAAAAATCGAGAGGATCGTGAGCCGAGGGGCGAAGCCAAGGATCGCGTTGCCGCTGCAGTAGAAAACGTTGCGACCGCGGCGCCCGAAACCGATTCGGAGGCTCGGTCGGTGCCGAGTAACGCCGTAGTAGTCGCGCCGGCCCGAGATGCAAGTTCGCTTGATGCGGCGTTGCGCGAAGTGTTTACCGGCACTTCGAGCGGTCTTATCGCTGAGATGCTAATTGCGAAAAACCTCGTAACCCAAACACAGCTCGCCGCCGCTTTAGAACTCCAACATCGCGCCGGGGGCATGCTGTGTGACGCCTTGGTCTCGACGGGTGCTCTCGCCGATCTCATATTCGCTCAGGCCATTGCCGAAGGCTTTGGCTTCGAGATGGCGGAACTTCGTCGAACGACAATCGCCGACGACGTACTGGCGCTTGTTGACGAATCGGTGGCGCGCCGATACCACGCGATCCCGTTACGAATCGAAGATGGTGAACTGGTGGTGGCCAGTGCGGAGCCGAGCAATGAACTTCACGACTCAATGGCGAAGTTCAGCGTCATGCCGGTGCGTTTCGTGGTGGCGCCACTGTCCGATATTCGTTGGGCTATCGACTCTAATTACCGCTCCATCAAAGAGGTACAAGAACTCGTTCAGGCGTTTCAATCAGTGGAAGGCTCACGCAAGAGAGCGATTGAGAGCAGTGACGCCGCGGCGATTGGCGACGACGCGCCCATCGTGCAGGTTGTCGACAAAATTCTGACTCAGGCTATGCGCGACCGTGCGTCGGACGTACACCTCGAACCCTCAGACGACGTCATACGCGTTCGTTTTCGCATTGACGGTGCGTTAAAGGAGATTATGCAGTTGCCCGCTTCGATCGGGCCCGGTCTCGTGAGTCGCATCAAGGTGATGGCCAATATGAACATCGTGGAGCGCCGCCGCCCTCAAGACGGTCAGTTAGCGATCACAATCGATGGACGTGAAGTGGACGTACGAGTCTCGACGGTGGCGACCATTATGGGCGAGAACTGTGTTCTTCGTATCCTCGATAAGACTCGATCGGTGCTGGGCCTCAAGGAATTGGGCATGCCGCCGGACACGTACGCCACCTATTCAAAGATGGTCCGAGCGCCATTTGGCATGGTGTTGTGTGCCGGTCCGACCGGAAGTGGCAAGACCACAACCTTGTACGCAACGTTGAGCGAAGTCACCAATGAGAACGTAAATGTCATGACCATTGAGGACCCGGTGGAGTACGTGTTCCCCTCAATTAACCAGATCCAGACCAATGAACAGGCTGGTCTAACATTCGCAACTGGTCTGAAGTCAATTCTCCGTCAAGACCCCGACGTCATCCTGGTTGGCGAGATTCGTGACGTAGAAACCACGCGCGTCGCTGTTCAATCGGCGTTAACGGGTCACTTCGTCGTCTCTTCGGTGCACGCGACCGACTCGGTATCGGCGCTACACCGATTCCTCGATATGGGCATTGAATCGTTTTTGGTGGCATCATCGGTCCTCGGTGTGGTCGGCCAACGCTTACTGCGCAGGATTTGTCCGTCGTGCAAGACCCAGTACACGCCAACGAGCGAAGAAATGGCGTTCTACGAGGGGACCGACGCACCGGTGAAGAGCGTCTTCTACCACGGGACAGGCTGCAACTTTTGTACTGGCACCGGCTATAAGGAACGCATTGGCGTGTACGAATTACTCGTGATGACGCCCGAGATAAAGCGTCTCGTCGTGGGATGGGCGACGCAGGAAGAGTTGCGTACGCTTGCCGTAAAGCAGGGCATGCGCACCATGCGCCAAGAAGCCATCAATTTGGTGCTTGACGACGTGACCACCATCGCTGAAGTGATCCGTAGCGTGTACACGCTATGACCATCGGCCTTTCGAAGAGCGAAAAGAAAGTCTTGCAAAAGGCTGACGAGAGAACTCAACGACGTCGTGCTCGTCGAACGAGCCAACCAACGTCGAAGCGGAGCGCCAAGAAGCTTGCGAGGCATTTCGCAAAGCCATACGCGCCTCCAATGACCAAGTTTCATTACGAAGCTCTGAGCAAAGAGGGCAAGAAGATCTCTGGAAGTGAATCGGCTCTCTCCGCTGGTGCGTTGCACCTCGTCCTCTTACAACGCGGCATGCAACCACTGGATGTGGCGGCCAAGAAGAGCGTCTTCAAACTCGAGATCACGAAGAAGAAAGTGCCGCGCCCGGAGATCATGAACTTTTCGCGCCAGATGGCGGTCTTCATGAAAGCTGGCATTCCGATCATGGGTGCGCTTGAGGTCATTGTCGATGAGACGCAAGGAAAGATGTTCAAGGCCATCTTGTCCGACATGGTCGAACGACTTCGCAGCGGCGACACCTTTGCCGCGGCGGCGAAGGCGCACCCAGAGGCCTTCCCGAATTATTACGTCGGCATCTTAGAGTCAGCCGAACTTACGGGCAACCTCGATTCTGTCTTGAATCAACTGGCCGACTACATCGAGCGTGACGTCAAGGCGCGAGCCAAAATTACCGCCGCGCTGATCTACCCGAGTGTGGTCGCCGCCATGTCAGTCTTCACGGTCCTCGTGCTCGGTATCTTTGTGATGCCCCGCTTCGTGGTGTTCTTCGCGTCGTTCCACGCAAAGTTGCCCTTCGTGACGCAGTTGTTGTTGAACATCTCGTCGTTCCTCGGAAAACAGTGGTACGAACTGGTGGCGGGCATCGTCGCGATTGCGGTGCTATTCATTACCATGCGTCGCACGAAAGGGGGCCGACGGCGCCTCGACACGTTGTTGCTGCGCCTGCCAGTAGTGGGCGACATTACTCAGACTGCGATCATCGAGCGAATCTGCCGCATCCTCGCCTCGCTGCTTCGCGCTGGGGTCGACCTTCCCCATTCGATGACGGTGACAGCGGAGTCGTCGAACAACTACGTGTACCGAACGGCCCTCGAGGACATTCGTGAAGAGATGATGGAGGGCCAGGGCCTGGCCGCTCCGCTTGCGCGCTCAGGACTGTTTCCGGCCGCGGCCAAGCAAATGTTTCGTGTGGGCGAAGAGACGGGAACCCTCGACCAGCAACTCGAGGTCGCGGCTACGTACTACGGACGAGAACTGGAGAGCAAGGTCGACCGAGCCACGTCTTTGTTTGAACCGGCCATCATCATCTTCATGGGCGTGATCGTCGGTTTCGTTGCGGTCGCGTTGATTTCGGCCATGTACGGCATCTACAGTCAGGTCAAGGTGGGATAATGCCCGGTCGGCGCGATCGCGTAATACGGCGAATCGGCGCGCGGTCGAACAAGACCCAAGTTGAGCGACGTGGTGGACGTGCCAAGCGCACCGTCTCGCGCGGTGACGACGGCATGACGCTCGTCGAGCTTTT
>Ga0307374_10003752_pt1 | contig 25746 bp, 20 predicted proteins | sample OX3MG_FD_202532 | JGI IMG/M metagenome (GOLD analysis project Ga0307374, IMG submission 202532) | Soil microbial communities from Risofladan, Vaasa, Finland - OX-3 | ecosystem: Environmental > Terrestrial > Soil > Coastal area > Acid sulfate soil | place: Finland: Risofladan, Vaasa | collected...
CTGTCGTCCTGGTATTTCAGGGTACCCCCGAGCTCAAACCATTGAACCAGGGGATGCATCGGCACGTTGTCGAAATGCTTCTTGAACACACGCGCGGTCGCCTGCCGGATGACATCGCGGGCCACGTTTTCAGCGCCCCGCAACTCGCCTTCGTACTCGAGCTCAAATTTCCCGGTCAGCGAAGTCAGCCCGGCGTAAATATCGGAGGGCCGCGGGACCGCCAGTTTCTCAGCGTGAACGAGGGCGCGGCGCTCGGCGTTCGAAATCACATTTTCAAGGCAGGTGATGGGCATGCGCTGGCTGACGCCGCTTCGCTTGTCGATCTTCTTCTCTTCCCGCGCCTCGAAGGCCACGGTTTCGATCATTTCCCGGATGAATTCCGGAACCACCAGGTGAATCGCGTCACCCCGCTCGCTCCACGCTTCCTGTGCGGTGATGGCGATGCCGTGTTCGAGCGTTGCGGGATAGTGGGTGCGGATTTCCGATCCGATTCGGTCTTTCAGCGGAGTAATGATTTTGCCCCGGGCCGTATAGTCTTCCGGGTTGGCGGTGAACGCCAACTCTACGTCAAGGGGCAGGCGCACCGGATAGCCCTTAATTTGAACGTCGCCTTCCTGCATGATGTTAAACAGCCCGACTTGAATCTTGCCGGCCAGGTCCGGCAGTTCATTAATGGCAAAGATGCCGCGATTGGCGCGAGGCAGCAGGCCGTAATGAATGGTCAACTCGCTGGAAAGAGCGTGCCCGCCCCGAGCGGCCTTAATGGGATCAAGGTCGCCGATGATGTCCGCAATGGTCACATCGGGAGTTGCCAGCTTCTCCACATAACGTTGTTCGCGGGGCAGATAATCGATGGGGGTCGCGTCTCCGGATTCTGCGATCAGTTCGTGGCACGCGCGACAGATCGGATTCAAAGGATCGTCGTTGATTTCACACCCCGCCACAAAGGGGACCTCTTCGTCCAGGAGTGAGACCAGAGCGCGCAGGATGCGGCTTTTGGCCTGGCCTCTCAGACCGAGCAGAATAAAATTGTGGCGCGAAAGAATGGCGTTGGATATCTGCGGAATAACCGTGTCGTCAAATCCCACAATGCCGGGAAAGATGATTTCCCCGTAGTGGAGCTTGCGGATGAGGTTGGCCCGCATCTCATCCTTTACACTCCGGCTGCGGTAACTGGATTTCTTAAGCTCACCCAAAGTCTCAGATTTTGACATAGCCCCTCTTTCCCGTGATTATACGCACGTTATTCGGACGAACTCAACGAAGGATTCGCGGGTGTTATATAGGGCGCCATAAGTCGGCGACGGTCCAAAACTGTAGCGCCGGTCTGCATTTCGCCGCTCATAGCGCGGCGCTACAATAAATGACCGTCGCCGACTTATGGCGTTACGTATAGAGCGCCGCGCTAGGAGCGGCCAGCAGCACTTCGTTGGTTTTCGCGCCGACCGGAAAGCCGCAACCCTCCCATGCGAAATCCGCGCCGGGACCGCGGGACTCGAACCACCGGCTCGTCCCAGTTCCATTGACGCGATGAGGCAGGTTCCCGTTGCCTCGCGATTTTTCCTGTGCTCTTTGCGGTTTGGATGCTACCCCGCTGGAAGATTCGGCGCTTGACCCGGGGATTTGACCTGTTGGAATAACGCGGATCGGCCGAGGCTCTAATGTATAATAGTGGCCTGCAGATGGATTGAAGGGTGCGGCCCCGCGAAGGAATCGGGTTCTGGCCAGCGTCGAGAGAATCGGGAGCGGCAATGTCCACTTTAACAACGATATCTCCGGAAGTCTTGTCGAGATACGAGCCGGTGATCGGGCTGGAGGTCCACGTTCAGCTTTTGACCCAATCGAAGATCTTCTGCTCTTGCTCGACCCGCTTTGGCGACCCGCCGAACCAGAATACGTGTCCGGTATGCCTGGGCCTTCCGGGTGCGCTGCCGGTCCTGAACCGCGACGCCGTGACCATGGCCATGAAGGCCGCGCTGGCGCTCGATTGCACAATCAATCCACGCTCCCGCTTTGCGCGCAAGAACTACTTTTACCCCGACCTGCCCAAAGGATATCAAATCTCCCAGTATGATGAACCGCTTGCTGAACATGGCTGGGTTGACATCGAAGCCGAGGGTGTTCGGAAGCGGGTAGGGGTCACGCGCGTGCATCTGGAAGAGGACGCCGGCAAGTCTCTGCATGAGGGGTTTTCGGACTCGGATGAGAATACTTACATTGACCTCAATCGCTCCGGAGTGCCCCTGATTGAAATCGTCAGCGAGCCGGACTTGCGCTCGCCGGAGGAAGCCTACGATTATCTGACTCGCCTTAAAATCTTGATGCTCTACCTCGATGTTTCGGACTGCAACATGGAGGAGGGCAGCTTGCGGGTTGACGCCAACGTGAGCGTGCGCAAGAAAGGCACAAGCGAATTTGGAACCAAGACGGAGGTCAAAAACCTCAACTCCTTCCGGTTCCTTCAAAAGGCGCTGGCCTATGAGGTGGGAAGACAGATCGAAGTGCTGGAAAGCGGAGGGGAGATCCAGCAGGAAACCCGCTTGTTCGACAGCCGCGAGCAAAAGACTTACGGGATGCGCTCCAAGGAATTTGCGCACGATTATCGCTATTTCCCTGAGCCTGACTTGCTGCCCCTGGTCATTACCGACGAATGGAAAGAAGAAGTCCGGCGGTCTTTGCCGGAACTTCCCGGTGCGAGGGAGAGCCGTTTTGTCCGCAAATACGATTTGCCCGCGCAGGATGCCGCGCTGCTTGCGCAGTCGCGAACCATGGCGGATTATTTCGAAGAGACCGTCAAGCGGTGCAGTGAGCCAAAGCTTGCGGCGAACTGGATCTTGAACGACCTGACCTTCCTCTTGCAGGAGAGTCACACTGAATTTACCGAGAATCCCATTCCTCCCGAAAACCTGGCGGAACTCATTTCGCTGATTGCTCGGGGGGAGATTTCCGGGAAGATGGGGAAGGAAATTCTGGCGGAGATGTTCCGCTCCCTCGATGACGCCGCGGACCATTTCGATCCCGGCATGAGCAGGCCAGCCCGCGTCATGGCCAAGCTGGGCATCGAGCAGATCAGCGATGCGGAAAGAATCACCGCGGTGGTTCGAGAAATCATGGCCGCCAATCCCAAGCAGACCGAACAATACCGGAAGGGCAAGACGGCGACGCTCGGATGGTTCGTCGGCCAGGTGATGAAAGCCACTCGCGGACAGGCGAATCCGCAAATGGTCCAGGAAGTCTTAAAGAAGGAGTTGTCCTGATTGCGTGGGACAACTTGTGTCAGTTCCTGACCTGAGAAGAAGACTCTTCCGGGCGCGCCCCCGTTGCAAGATGGGTTGGCGAGGGATCGAGTTGATATGACCTTGAAGCCGCTCCCAATTCTACTGCTCGTTGCCGCGCTGGGAGCGATTCCTCTCCCGAGTTCGGAGCAGCCTGCCGCACCTGTTGCCGCAGCCCAAAGCTCGACCCGCAAGAAAACCCTCCGTAAACGGCACGCAACTCGTAAGCCCCGGGAGGAAGCCCGGAAGGCTGCGCGGCCTTCTTCTGAAGTCGGATGGGCGGCGGAAGCTCAGGAGAATCTTGCCCAGGGCAAAGAACTCCAGGCAAAGGGACTCCTCAATAGCGCTATTTACCATTATCAGCAGGCCGTCAGGGTGGAGCCTAATTGGGCGGAGGCCCATGATGCGCTCGGCGCTGCTCTCGATCAGAATCAGGATCTGAGCGGAGCGATGAGCGAATATCTCCTGGCCATTCGTCTAAACCCGGATTACGCCAAGGCCCATTCCGACTTGGCCGCCTTGTTGCGCCGGGAAGGAAATTTGAAAGGGGCCGAGGCCGAGTTCAAGAAATGCCTGGACCTGGACCCGTCCGACGCGGAAGCCCGTAACAATCTCGGTTTGACTGAGGCCCTGGGAGGCAATCTGGGCCAAGCGGTCGCTGAATTTCAAGAGACGGTCCGTTTGAAGCCCGGCTGGGCCCTGGCCCACGACAATCTCGGGAACGCGTTGGCGCTTCAAGGCGATCTTCAGAAGTCCATTGCCGAGCACCGCATCGCGATTGCTTTGCAGCCCGACTGGCCCGAACCGCACAACAATCTGGGCAACACCTTGCGGCAGGCGGGAGATCTGGCTGGCGCCGTCGCCGAATTTCGCCAGGCGATCAAGTTGAATCCCAACTACGCCGCCGCTCACAACAATCTGGGGCTGGTGCTTCGGCTTCAGGGGAATCTGAAAGGCGCAATCGCCGAATATCGCACGGCGCTGCGTTTGAAACCAAATTACGCCGGCGCGCATAATAATCTGGCGGCGGCGTTCTACCAAGAACGTGACTGGCGGGGGGCCAGTGTTGAATATGAACAAGTGTTGCGGCTTAATCCCAATGACCCAACCGCGCACTTCAATCTGGGTTTGACCCGGAAAGCCGCCGGGGATCGGCAAGGGGCGCTCGCCGAGCTTCAGAAGGCCCATCGACTCGATCCCGATAATTCCCAATACGCCCAGGCCTATCGGCAAATGCTGAAAGATTCGGACGCTTCCGCTCCGCCGGCGGCTGCCAAGCCCGCGAAGAAGACAACCGAGGCGAGTGCGGACAAATCGAAATAAGGAGTCCGCCCAGTCGCCTGGGCGGGGCGTCTCTCGATGGTCCAAAGAAAGGAAGAGTCGATGCTTAAGATTGGAGACAAAGCACCGGATTTCGCACTGCCTTCCGATTCCGGAACAACCGTGAGTTTGGGTGACTTCAAAGGCGGCACTTTGGTTCTCTATTTCTTTCCGAAAGCGGACACGCCCGGGTGAACGATCGAGGCGCACGAGTTCCGTGACGCCAAAAAGCAACTGGAGAAGCTCGGAGCTAAAGTGGCGGGGATGAGCGCCGATACCCCCGAGCAGCTCGCGAAGTTCCGCGACAAATACAGCTTAAATTTTCCTCTTGTGAGTGACACGGCGCATAAGATGCTCGATGCCTACGGGGTCTGGCAGGAAAAGAACCTGTACGGCAAAAAGAGCATGGGCATTGTGCGAACCACCTACCTGATCGATCCTCGCGGCAAGGTGAAAGCCGTCTTCCCGCGCGTCAAGGTTGACGGCCACCTCCAGCAGGTGCTGGCAGCGCTGAAACTGTAGAGAACAACTTATTGCAACATGGGGGCGATCGAAGGGCTTCGCTGGTAGCCGAGCGACGGGTGATGGCAGTAGAAGATTCGGACCTGCCGGTTATCGAGCGAGGGAATCCCGACCGAATCTTCCGCCCAGCCTTGAGATCCCAGCAGGACGCGAAACGGCTGAACCTCCGTTGGATTGCGGCCCAAAAGAAAATGCTGAACCCCCTCGTAGGCGTCTTCCCCAAGAACCACCAGAGTATCGACGTTTGGAAACAGATTAAGTTCGTTCCGCAAGTGCCGCGCACAGTTTTGCATGGCCTTTTCCGGAGTGCGCGGGCCCGTCGCATGGCAGCGAATAGCGTCCGTCAAGATGAATCGCTGCTTGAACGCGGCAAAATCCTTTACCCCCAGCAAATCATACAAGGCGGTCACAAATCGGTTGGGCCTGCCGCTGTTGCGATAGTAAGAATTGTCGGGCCGGCTGGAGGCATGGCGCCCGATCACCGCAACGCGCACAACATTCAGGTCGGGATAATCACGCTTGAGATACTTGGCCATATACTCCCGGGGTGGAAGCAGGATCGTCGAAAACGCGGCACAATCGCGGCACCCTTCCACTTTGTGCATGACAGATTCCGCATCGAGTCCGGGAATCCGGGCGCCCGTATCGGTAACGGCCGGCGCTCGGAAGGCCAAGTGGAGGCGGTCTTCAGGGCTTGACCCTGAGGGTCCGAAAATGGTGTTATCAATCAGCCGCACGGCCCCCACGCGGGCGGCCACCAAAGCCACCGTGCCTGCGGTTACCCGATCGACAGGCTCGAACTGGGCGGGGTTGACAATGGCCACGTAATCAACTTGAACCTGTGGATCGGCGGTCAAGATGAGCCGCATTTCTTTCAGGATTTGGCTGGTGTTGCATTGGCCTGCCTGTGCCAGTTCTTCGGCTCTCCGGAGGCTGAGACTGAGAGTAAGGGCCGATTTCCGTTCGTTGCTGCCGATCAATACATTCCGCGAACTGACGGCCAAGCCGTCCTTGTCTCGTACAATCGGACAGAAGACCAGACGGATATTCAGGTTTAGATCCTCGGCCAGCCGGCGGATGACGATGGCCTGCTGGAAATCTTTCTGCCCGAAATAGGCCATGTCGGGAGACAAGATATTGAGAAGCTTGACGACAACGGTCGCGACTCCCCGGAAATGTCCTGGGCGCGATGCTCCCTCGTAAAGCCTGGCCAGCGGACCGGGTTCGATGAAGGTCTGGAATCCCTCGGAGTACATCTCGTCGTCGGCGGGAGCGAATGCGAAGTCAATGTTGTGGGCGCCGAGAAGATCGAGGTCGCGATCAAGTTCGCGCGGATAGCGATGGTAGTCTTCGTTGGGCCCGAATTGCGTGGGATTCACAAAAATCGAAACCGCCACCACATCGCACTGGCGCTTGGCCTGGAGCACCAGGCTCAGGTGGCCACTGTGGAGAGCCCCCATGGTGGGAACCAACCCCAGAGACTTGCCCCGGGCGCGGGTTTCACGCGCCAGGGACTTCATTTCGTTGATGGAGGTGATCAGGCGCATAGATCTTCCCGATACATCAGGCCGTGATGAGAAGGTGATGCCTTCGCCGCGGTTGTCTCGATTTCGTGCCGTGCAAAGAGATTGTGGTTGTTACCGTCCGCGGCAGAAATATTATATTCAAGACCGCGTCTTGGGTGAAACCTCCTTTTCAAACTGATCGAGGAGGGTCGATGACCAGTGGTAGGACTCGGAGTCGCCGGGGTAATGCCCTTCGAGAACATCGTCTTTGAAGCGCGTCAGCGCATCGTGCAGAGTTTGTCGGAGGTTTGCGTAGGGCCGCACAAACTTGGCCGGCCGCTCGAAAGTGAGACCGACAAGGTCGTGGAAAACCAATACTTGGCCGTCACAATCGGGCCCCGCACCAATGCCAATCGTCGGAATACGCAAGCGGCGGGTTAAAATACCTGCCAGTTCACGCGGAATGGCTTCTAACACGATGGCGAAAACGCCGGCATCTTCCAGGGCCTGAGCGTCCGCCAGGAGTCCATTCGCCGATTCCAGGCTCCGGCCTTGGACCGAATAGCCTCCCATGCGGTGGATGGACTGCGGCGTAAGTCCGATATGGCCCATAACGGGAATTTCCGCACCCACCAGGCGGCGGACGAGGCGGGCGCGTGACTTGCCGCCCTCAATCTTGATGGCTTCAGCGCCACCCTGCTTGACGAAGCACAAGCTCGTTTCGAGTGCTTCTTTCTCGCCTACATGGTAAGAACCGTATGGAAGGTCGGCAACCAGCAGCGCTCGTTCGACTCCTCGCCGAACGGCGCGCAGATGGTGAAGCATTTCTTCAGGGGTGAGGGGGACGGTAGAATTGTAACCCAGCACCACCTGGGCCAGAGAATCCCCCACCAGAAGAATGTCGATTCCTGCCTCATCGACCAGGCGTGCCGTCGGGTAATCGTAGGCGGTGAGCGATGTAATCTTTTCCCCGCGGAGTTTCCGCTCGAGGATTGCGGGAACGGTAATTTTGCTCACGGCCGGTGACTTTGGGTCCATGGCAATACCTCCTCATCGTACTTTAAAGATAAAACTCGGTTTGTGTCTTCCTGCTCAAAAGCAAAACCCTCTCTGTCTCAGCTCGGTTTTGAAGGGCGCTTCGAAAGCTTGTGCCGGCGGCCTTTGGAGGGCCTCCACTCGTCTGGACAGAAAGGGTCGAATGTTTTCTCCAGGAGCGGCATACTTTGCGAACCCAAACCTCAAGTTTCCGCCACTGTTTGCGACCGTCTCAGTCCGCGGGGGCGGATCCGAGCGGCAAAAAGTACTGAGTCCCCTGGACCGGCTGACTCAATCGCCTCAGCAGTTGCTTCAAATCTTCATTCCGGTCGACAAAGTCGATCTCGGACGTTTCAATCACCAAAAGGTTGCTCGAGTGATAATGGAAGAAGAAGTGCTCGTACGCGTTGACGACCGCCTTGAGATATTCCTCTGAAATGCGGTTTTCGAAGGGTACATTCTTCTTCTCAATCCGCTTCTTGAGCATCTCCGGCTTCGCTTGCAAGTATATCACCAAGTCGGGAATGGGGACCTGTTCGGCAAAGAGGTCGTAGTACTGTTCGTAGAGCCGCAATTCGGCGTCGTTCAGGTTCAGGTAGGCGAAAAGCTTGTCTTTTTCGAAGATGTAATCGCTTACCACAACGCGGTTTGCCGAAGCGGAAAGGTCAAGCGCGCGAAGCTGCTTGAAGCGCTCCAACAAAAAGTACAACTGGCTTGTGAAGGCGGCGCCGGGCTTTTCGCCGTAAAAGCTTCGCAGAAAGGGGTTGTCGTCCACGTCGCGCAAGCGCTCGGCACCCAGACGGTCGGCGAGGAGGTCCGCAAGGGTGGTCTTGCCGACTCGAATCGGTCCTTCAACCGCTATGAACCGGGGTGTTTCATACACTGCAGGGTTGGACACGGAAAATTCCTTGCTTGATATCACTCCCTGAAAACGATGGTTGCCCTATCAGCCGCTTGCTGTGCGCTCCGGTTATCCCTTGCCGACCGCTTGGCTCTCCGCGTCGATGCGAATAACCTGGCTGCGGTCGGGCGCTTCATTGAGCATTTCCAGCACGGTGCGCTGCGTTACGGGATGCCGCAGGTTTTGGGCGAGTTCTCCGAGCGGCGCCAGAACGAACCTCCGATGACTTAAGCCCTCATGGGGAATGTTCAAGGCTCCCGACTGCACGACCACATTTTCGTAGAGCAGGATATCAATGTCAATCGTTCGCGGACCTTTGTCAATCACCCTGCGCCGGCCGATCTCCCGTTCGACTCTTTGCAGGGTCCTCAAAAGTTGGAGCGGCATCAGGTCCGTTGCAACCTCCGCCACACAGTTCACAAACCAGGGTTGCTGGCGGAACTCCACCGGTTCCGTGCGGTAGAAAGCGGAAACGCGGCGAACTTCAATCCCCGCACCCGGAAGCGCCGCGAGCGCTTTCTTGATGTTTTCAACCGGGAAACCGAGGTTCGAGCCGAAGGAAAGATAAACTTGCTTCATGTTCCGGCGTTCAGCCTGAGGGCGTGTCATGATCCGAACAGCGTTTGTGGGCCGCCCCCAGTCATGGATATTTTCAGATGCTTATAGGCTGGCTCGTTGGCGGTGCGCCCACTCTTGGTCCTGCTGATGAACCCCTGCTGGAGCAAGTAGGGCTCGACCATATCGACCAGAGTGTCCACCTCCTCATTGAGGGTGGCGGAGATGGCTTCAACCCCCACCGGGCCGCCCTTGTAAAGACGGATGATCGTCGAAAGAAAATTGCGGTCAAGCTCGTCGAGGCCCTGCTCGTCCACGCCTTCGAGCTTCAAGGCCTGGTGTGCGATTTCATCGGTAATCTTTCCATCTGCTTTGACGTCGGCAAAGTCCCGCACGCGCCGCAGCAGGCGGTTGGCGATGCGGGGAGTCCCACGGGCGCGCCGCGCGATTTCGGAAGCCCCCTTGTCATCGATTGGGACGCCCAGAATCCGGCCCGAGCGCGAAATGATCTGCTTCAGGTCGTCAACGGAATAAAACTCCAGGTGAAAGAACAGGCCGAAGCGGTTCCGCAAAGGCGCGGAGAGGCTGCCCGCGCGGGTGGTCGCTCCTACCAGCGTGAATTTCTTCAGGGGCACATTGATGGTTTTGGCGAACATCCCTTTGTCCACGACGAAGTCGACTTTGAAGTCCTCCATCGCGGGGTAAAGGAACTCTTCGATATTGGTCGGCAGGCGGTGGATTTCGTCGACGAACAGAATATCGCCCTCACCCAGGTTGGTGAGAATTCCCATCAAGTCGCCAGTCCGTTCAAGCACCGGGCCGGAGGTGGTTGTAATCTTGGCTCCCATGGCATTCGCAATAATGTAGGCGAGCGTGGTTTTCCCGAGGCCCGGAGGTCCGAACAGAAGGGTATGCTCAGCGGGCTCAGAACGTTGCCGCGCCGCCTGTATGGCGATGGAGAGTTTCTCAACCGCTTTGCGCTGTCCCACGTACTGGTCGAGCGACGGCGGGCGCAGGGTTTGGTTAAAACTCTCTTCTTCCTGCGAAATTAAGTCGGGGGATACTAATCGCTCTCTGGACATATTCTACAAGTCTTGCGGATCTCGGCGTTGCTTTCAACTCTCTGTTGTTTCCTGCCGCTGCTCAAAAACCTTCCGCAGGAATTCTTCGGTGGACTTCAGGTTCTTATGCCGGGCAAAGATTTCTGTAGCCATGCGTTCGGCTTCTGAGCGGGAGTACTCGAGCTGCTCGAGAACCTGAATGGCCTCCATTTTCAGTTCGGAAGTGGATTCGTGTTCGACGGAAAGGGGTTGTTCGGTTCGGGCCAGCGCGAACTTGGCCATTTTGCCCCGCAGGTCGGTGACGATGCGTTCGGCGGTCTTGGTGCCGATGTAAGGCAGTTCCTTCAGAAACTGCGCATCGCCGCGCTCAATCGCCAGGGCGATTTCATTAAGGGGCCGCACCAGGCACTTCAGCGCCCGCATGAATCCCACGCCGGGCACCTTGGTAAAGGCCTCGAAAAATTCGCGGTCCAAAGGGTCAAGAAACCCTACAAGCTTGGGCGTCAAGTGGCCGCCCGCAAGCCCCCCGTCGATGTAGTAAATCGTGTAAAGGGTAAGCGGATTCTGCCGCTGGCTTTCCGGCGATTGCCGCAGCCGGGAGATAATTCCCGATGGGACATAGACTTGGTAACAAATCGAATTGATGCGCACCAGCAGGGAGTTGTGACCGATGCGGTCGTAAAGAACTTCTCCGGTAATTTCTGAAATCAGGGAATTGCTCCTGGACCGAATTTTACACTCTTCGATGCTGCCCTTGCATTATTATTGAGAGCTGCAAAATATAGTGACAGCTTTCTTTGTAGCGCTGCTCGGCGGCAAGCACGGCTTGCCTGCGCGGCGAAAGACGGGGGTCACAGACCCCGCGCTCCAGCGGCGGTTGTCACTGTATTTTGCAAGCATCAGCAAGGTCACTCTTTACAGAGCCTTGCTTCTCCCTCGCGAACCGTTCACCGGAACTCGAAGCGAGTTGAGGTAGCAAAGGGCTACGGCAAGCGCGTCGGCAACGTCCGGAGGTTTGGGCGGCAGGGACAATGAAAACCGTTGCTGCACAGCCCGCTGCACCTGCGACTTTGAAGCGTTTCCGTTCCCGGTTACCGACTGCTTGATCCGCTTGGCCGAAAGGTGGAAGACGGGAATTCCAGCCAGCCGCGCTGCCAGGCAAATCACACCTCGCGCATGTCCCATCAGGATCGCTGTGCGGGGATAATCGGCGTGGCTGTAAACCTCCTCAAGGCATAGGGCCGCCGGCCGGAATTCCTCGATGACCTCTTGAACTCCCTTAAAGAGCGATTCCAGACGCAGCGGAAGATTGTTTCCCTGGCTGCGTGGCAGACGAATAACCCCCGCCTCGATCAATGCTGTTCCGCTGCTTTGGCGTTCGATAACGCCGTAGCCGGTTATGTTGAGACCTGGATCGACACCAACCACTCGCATGGTACTCATCACAATTGCTGCCACGCTAAGGAATTGTAGCACTGTGTCCGTAAAAAACAGAGCAGAGAAGGTTGATCGCACAGCTCTCGGTGGTTCTCCGCAGGTGTGTAAAGCCCTGGGCCCTCCAACGGCGATGAATAGTCTCAACTGAAATTGCGGAACCATTGATGTAATTATTACCGGGCGTGCTTTTCCGGTTCATAGGCTAAACGGCTTGTTATCAATTTATTATCAAGCCTAACTTTGGAAACCCGCTTGCTGCGTTACTACGATGAACCTTTTAGGGAGGCTGTTATGACGTTGCCAAACTTGCGGCATATCGGATTAAGTATACCGCTGGCAATTGTTGCTGGATTGGCAGGCGTCTGGGTGGCGAAGCCTCCTGCGGTTCGAAGCGTGACCATTCCGCCCGAAACCTCCATGAGTGTTCGATTGGACCAGACCCTGGCCAGCAATCAGAGCAGGCCCGGCGATCAGTTTGATGCCACTTTAAGCGGCCCGGTTTGGGTTAATGGCGCGGTTGCAATCCCTGAGGGAGCACGGATCAAAGGCAAGGTTGTTGATGCTCGACCCTCGGACAGTCTCGAAGGAACAGCGCGGCTCCGTGTGACGCTTAGTTACATCAAGATGAACGGCAAGCTCTACGAACTCCACACCACGGACGTTGTTCAGTACGGAAGGGGCTATAAGAAGCGGGACCGGGAGTTTGCCGCTGGCGGGGCCGGTGGCGGAGCCTTGAGAGGCGCGCTGGCGGATAGGGGCAAGGGAGATCTGATTGGATCTCCAGTGGGGACAGGCGCAGGAGTGGTTGGAGCCGCGACTACCGGAAAAAAGAATGTGCGAATGCCCGTTGAAACTCCGCTGAATTTCAGGCTCATCGAGCCGCTGGTCGTTGCGGTCAAAGATTAATTGTCGGATCACAGTTCGGCGCGCGGCCAATATTGAGATGGAAGGCCAACCAAGCACGGACGGGAAAAGATGCAACGCGAAGCTTACTTCTGGAGGCAAGGATGTACCAAAATTCTCTCACCCTGCGGTGCTCCAGACAGTGTAATGTTATAAGGTGAACGGCGGTTGGATGGCTCGGGGCCGGAGGGCCATGTGTCCATCCATGCGACGGAAAGGAGAAGCAAATTGATGCGACGAATTGCTTCATTGTGCTTTGGAATAATGTTTTTGGGACTTACAACCTTGCCTGCGTTCGCGGGCAGCGTGCAGGGACGGCTGGAGAATTCTGCGGACGTCTTGCACGAAATTCTGAACGTGCCGGATGATATTCCACAGGCGCTGTTGGACAGGGCAAAGTGTGTGGTGGTGATGCCCTCGATCAAGAAGCTTGCCTTTGGTTTCGGTGGGAGTTACGGACGCGGTGCCATGGTCTGCCGTGGTGGAAGGAACTACAACGGGCCTTGGGGCGCTCCGGTGATGTACGCTCTGGAAGGTGGAAGCTTCGGCTTTCAGCTTGGAGGCCAGGCCAGTGACTTCATCTTTCTGATCATGAATCAAGACGGTGTCCGCTCGTTGTTGAAGAGCAAGGTCAAGCTGGGCGCAGACGCTTCCGCAGCCGCTGGACCTTTGGGGCGCGCCACCACTGCCGACACCGACCTCCTGATGCACGCGGAAATCCTCAGCTACGCGCGCTCTCGCGGACTCTTCGCGGGCATCTCGCTGCAAGGCTCGACGCTCCGGCCGGATGGCGCGAGCAATGAAGATCTCTACGGCCGCAAGGTCTCGCCGCAAGAAATTGTGGACGGCAAGGTTGTGGTTCCGGATGCGGGCCGGCGGCTGGTCAGCGAGCTTGAAAAGGCTTCGCCGCACAGTGTTTCATGATAATGGATCGCAAGGCTCCCGCCGGGCTCCGGTCATCTGGAGCATTGCCTGAGCTGTGGCGGCAGGTTCCTCACCCTCACGAGAAATAAAAAGGTCTGCCGCCGATGCGGCCTTCCCGAAACTTGGAATGCCTCCTCTCCGCAATAATGAAGAGAACGCTATTTCCAGCAATTGCAAAAAGCTAACCACAGGCTTCAAAAGCGCGATTTCCAACTCTTCACAACCTCGGAATCTCTTGCGCGCACTTTCGGCTGCGCGCAAGGGGTGTTTCTCTCCGGCGGCGTAATGGACAAAGAACGGACCCGATAGGGCACTCCTATCGGCATTACGACATCCGGGCCTGTAAACTGTGGGGAGTAACTCCTGAAATCCTCGTTGATTTTGGTATCATGGTTATTCCTTGCTATGCCAGGGATCGAGACGCCCTTGCCGCCAGATGATAAAAGGAGAAGATGACGATGCCCGATACTGAAGGAAAGCTTGATGCGAAAGATTTTCATCCGGAAATTGCCCCCAAGCGCGAAGCCTTTTTCTTGAAAGGCTCCGGCGCTCTCGACTGGGGAATGCAAAACCGCCTGTCCCGGATATTCAATCCCGTGTCGGGCCGCACGGTCATGCTGGCCATCGATCACGGATATTTTCAGGGACCGACCACGGGCCTGGAGCGGATCGACCTTAACATCGTACCCCTGCTGCCGTATGCAAACGCCCTGATGCTGACTCGCGGCATTTTGCGTTCCATCATTCCGCCGGCGTTCGCGGGCGGTGTGGTGCTTCGTGCGAGCGGCGGGCCGAGCGTCCTGAAAGAACTTTCCAACGAGCAGATTGCCGTCGATATCGAGGACTGCGTGCGCCTGAATGTCAACGCCATGGCGGTCCAAGCGTTTGTGGGCGGCGAATTTGAAACGCAGTCGATCCATAACCTGACGCGGCTGGTGGACGCCGGCAATCGCTATGGAATTCCCACGCTGGGCGTGACGGCAGTGGGCAAGACGCTGACCCGGGATGCCCGGTACCTGCGCCTGGCCTGCCGGATCTGTGCTGAGCTGGGCGCTCAGGTTGTGAAGACTTACTATGTGGCGGAAGGATTTGAGACGGTCACGGCGTCTTGTCCCGTCCCGGTGGTGATGGCTGGAGGGAAGAAGTTGCCGGAACTCGATGCGCTGCAAATGGCCTATAACGCCATCTCGCAGGGGGCGGCGGGCGTGGATATGGGCAGGAACATTTTCCAGTCGGAAGCCCCGGCGGCGATGATCCAGGCGGTCGGAAAGGTCGTTCATGAATCGATGAAGCCGGACGAGGCCTATGACTTTTATCAAACCCTCCGGCACGAAAAGAAGGAAGTTCCTGCGGGGTCGTCCTCCGGGAGGCGGTGAGGGAAAATTTTGATGCCCGATCACAACAGTCTCACCACATTGCGGGAGTTGGCGCCGGCCTTGAGCGTCGGAATCCTGACGGCGGACCTGCTGTCGCTCGGTTCCGAACTCCGGCTGCTGGAAGAGACTGGAGCGAAGCTGGTCCACATCGACGTGATGGACGGCGTTTACTGTCCGCGGATGACGGCGGGACCGCCGCTGATCCGGGCCATGAAAACTCCGCTTCTGAAGGACGTGCATCTGATGATTGCCGATCCGCTCGGCAAGATTCCGGAGTTCGTGGCGGCGGGCGCGGACATCATTACGTTTCATCCCGACGCCTGCGCGCATCCGCATCGGGTGCTCCAGGAAATGGGCAAAATGGTGAACGCCAACGACGCCGGCCGGGGACTCGTTCGCGGCGTGGCGTTGAACCCCGGGATGCCGCTCCAGGTTCTCGAACCGCTTCTCGACGAGATCGAGATGGTCCTGCTGCTGGGGGTGAATCCCGGCTGGGGAGGCCAGAGTTTCGTGCCGGCAACATTCAGCCGGATCGAGACCGTGAAGGAGATGATCCGAAGATCCGAAAGAGAGATCCTGCTGTCGGTGGATGGCGGCATTACCCGAAATAACATTGCGGAGATTTCCCGGACCGGGGCCGATATCATTGTTGCGGGGAGTGCGGTTTTTGATGGCAAGTCGCCTCGGGAGAATGCAAGGTTCATGCTGCGAGCTATAGGCGCGGCGAAAAATTGATGGGCGCTGCAAAATATAGCGACGACCGCTGCTGTAGCGCGGGTCTATGGTCTTTCGCCGCTCAGGCAAGCCGCGCTTGCCGCCGAGCGGCGTTACAGAATGAATGTCACTATATTTTGCAATCCTCAGTAGGAACACAAGCAGCGTCGAACCGGCAATGGCCGGAACCCGGTCAGGGTAGGTGAGCTTTTGGAAAGCAGATGGTCTGAAGAAGAAGCGGCAAAGTTCGTCGCCGGGTACGGGGCAAAATGGGGCGAAGAACTGGCCCTGCGGACTTACTCCAGCCGCCTGATCGGCCTGGAGAAAGATGTGGTTCTCCACGGCGGCGGAAACACCTCCGTGAAAGGAACTTACCGGAACGTCTGGGGAGAACTGATTCCGGCCATCCATGTGAAGGCGTCGGGGTGCGATCTGGCCGCGATTACCCCCGAGCAATATGTGCCGCTCGACCTCGCCTACCTGCGGCGCTTGCGCACCCTCCCGAGCCTCTCGGACGATCTGATGGCCAACGAGTTTCGCACCCACGTTTTGAACTGTCACTCGCCCTGCCCTTCCATTGAAACCCTGGCGCACGCTTTCCTGCCCGCCCAATATGTCGATCACACTCACGCCGATTCGATCCTGGCCCTGACCAACCAGATTCGGGGTGAAGAACGGGTCCGCGAAGCGCTGGGCGAGCGGATCGTCATTGTGCCTTACGTCCGCCCCGGTTTCGACCTGGCCAAAGAAGCGATCGAGGCGCTCGAAAAGTTCCCGGAGGCCACCGGCATGGTCTGGATGCATCATGGCCTGGTCACCTGGGGTGAAACGGCGCGAGAATCGTATGAGCGAACCGTCAGCTTGGTTACCGCTGCGGAACAGTACCTGGCGCGCAAGGCCTCGCATCCTTTGTCCGTTCAGGCTCGAACCCCGGTTGAAACGGCAGGCGCGCGCCTCGATCAGGTGGCGCCGATCGTCCGCGGCTTGCTGGCCCAGCCTACGGGCGATGAAAGCCTGCCCTTCCGCCGGGTGATTCTGAATGCCCTTACCCATCGCGAAGTGCTCGATTTTGTTGACTCCTCCCAGGGAAAAAAGCTGGCTCTCTCTCCGCCGCTGACCACGGATTACCTGATCCGCACCAAGAGCCTCCCGCTGTGGCTGGATGCGCCCGACTTCAGCAACCTTGAAAAGTTTCGAGGCCAAATTTCCAAGGCGATCGACGAGTATGTGGCAGCTTATGACGCCTATTTCGAGAGGAATTCGGCAGGCTTGGCCCCGGGAGTGGCCCGGCGCGACCCTTATCCGCGGGTGATTTTGATTCCGGGCCTGGGAGCGCTCTCGGCGGGCAAGAATGTGCAGGCCAGCAGCATCGCCAGGGACATCACGGCCCACACTTTGGCGGTGAAGACGAAGGTGGCCGCCATGGGCGAGTATCAGGGCCTTTCCGAACACCACCTTTTCAACATGGAATACCACATGCTCCAGCGTGCCAAGCTCACTCAAAACCAGGAGCTTCCTCTCAGCCGGCAAGTGGCTCTGATCACCGGCGCTGCCGGAGCCATCGGCTCGGCGATTGCCGAAAGGCTGCTCGGAGCAGGATGCCAGGTTGCTCTCACGGATTTGCCCGGCGAAAAGCTGGACGGTCTGGTTCGGGAACTCGAAACGGCCTTCCGCGAGCAGGTCTTGGGTGTTCCGCTGGACGTAACCGACCCCGAGTCCGTCGAGCGCGCTTTTGGAACCATCATTCGGGCCTGGGGAGGCGTGGATCTGGTTGTGGTGAATGCTGGCCTCGCTTTGGCATCTCCGCTGGCCGAACTCAGCCTGGAGTCTTTCAGGAAGCTGGAGCGCGTCAATGTGGAAGGGACTTTGACGGTGCTCGCCGAGGCGGCGCGCCATTTCAAGCTTCAGAATACGGGGGGTGACGTGGTAATGGTCTCGACGAAAAACGTCTTTGCTCCGGGAGCGGGGTTTGGCGCCTACAGCGCCACCAAAGCCGCCGCTCATCAATTGGCGCGGATCGCCAGCCTGGAGTTTGCGCCGATGGGGGTGCGCGTCAACATGGTGGCTCCCGACGCGGTCTTCTCCCATGGGTGCCGGAAGTCGGGACTCTGGTCGACCGTCGGCCCGGACCGGATGCGCGCGCGCGGCCTCGACGAGCAGGGCCTGGAAGAATACTACCGGGAGCGAAACCTGCTTAAGATCCGTGTGACCGGCGAGCACGTGGCCAACGCCGTGATGTTCTTCGCCACCCGCCAGACGCCCACTACCGGCGCGACCATTCCCGTCGACGGTGGGCTGCCGGACTCGACGCCAAGATAATCTCGATCTCCCATCAGGCTTTTTGCCGCTGCAATCGACCGCCACCAGATCCTCGGGCTTCATCATTCCATTGCTCGCCGCCGTGGGCGTCGTGAGGTTTTAAAATCCCCGGCGGGGCTTCCGGTTCCTTTTTAGGTCTTGTATTTTCAGCAACTTCGCTAGCTTCGTTTTTGAAAAAAAGAATTCTTTTTTTTCACTGTTTGGCCGGGCAAATACAGCTTGCTATATTTCCCAATAACTCAGTCCGCTTTTCGCAGCCTTTCCTGACCATTTTTGTTCCCACCATCGCGTTAGGGTAGCCGGGACGGTGTTTGCGCCGTCGCGGGTTTTTTGCAAGAACTCGCGGCACCAACGGCAGTGCCGCGGCTACCAAAACTCGCTCCGGGGACGACTGCCGGGGTCCGCGCCGCGGGCCGTGTGCTCATGGCCCGTTTTCCCTTCCGGGGCGCCGGACTCGACATTTCCTCCGACCCTTGAGCCAGCGTGGCCAGCCGGGGCCAGCCCCGAGCAGGCTACAAGCCTAGCATAGTCGGGTAAAATTGTCAAGGATTTTTTCGCCAGCCCTTCCCGACGGTGAGGACTCACGGCCCGGGGTGTGGCATGGGCGTCCCGCCCGTGGCCAGACATGGCCCAGAGGGCCATGCCACGAGCGGGCGGTGGGGACACCGCTCCTGCAGGCATCAACGCACCGTGGGAAGTTGTGGTGTTTCTCTCCGGCCGTCGGCTCCGTGTGTTACCATTTTCAATCATGAACGCAAGTGGCAGGGAACGCGACGCGAGGCGTTTTGCGCGGTTCGCCTGGCTGGTGCTGGGCTACAACCTGGTGGTGATTTTGTGGGGAGCGGTGGTGCGCGCCACGGGCTCCGGGGCGGGCTGCGGAGAGCACTGGCCGCTGTGCCAAGGCCGGGTGATTCCTCACGCCGAGCAGATTGCCACGGTGATTGAGTTTGCGCACCGCGCGAGCAGCGGGATTGACGTGGCTCTGGTCATCGGGCTGGTCTATCTGGCCTTTCGGCGGTTTGGGCGGGGGCATTGGGTGCGGCGCTATGCGGCGGCTGCGGGTTTTTTTACCCTGACGGAAGGGTTGATTGGCGCGGCGCTGGTGCTGTTCGGAGAAGTCGGCAAGAACGTCTCGATGGGCCGCGTGGCCATCCTGTCGCTGCACTTGACCAACACTTTTTTGCTGCTGGCCACGCTGGCGCTTACGGCTTGGGCTGCCGCGGAGCACGGCTCGCCGCAAGCCGGGCGCGAATCCTCAGGCTTGGAGGCCGCGAAGCCGGCAACCAAGTTGGTTCTGGCCTATGGCGCGGGACTGGTTGGGATGCTGGCGATTGCAATCTCCGGCACCATCGCGGCGCTTGCGGACACGCTGTTTCCTGCCGCTTCTTTGGCGCAAGGCATGCGCTGGGACTTTGCGAGCACCACAAGCCCGATCGTGCACCTGCGGATCATTCATCCGGTGATCGCCATGGTTCTAGGCGGATTTTTGATGGGGCTTGCCGTCTACGCCCTGAGCACGCCCACCCCGGCCGCCGCCAAGCGCCTGGCGCGATGGCTGCTGGGCCTGGTGGCGCTGCAATTCTGCTTTGGCGTGGTCAACATCGTTCTGCTGGCGCCGCTCTGGATGCAGATGCTCCACCTGCTGACGGCGGACCTGATCTGGATCACGCTGGTTTTGCTCTCGGCGGAGGTGCTCGGCTGGCGGGGTGCCAGGCTGCCGGCGCGCTCCCCTGACTTCGCTCCGCTGGCCGAAGCTGCCGGCCGGTAGCGAAGTTTCAGAGCGTGAGGCCGCCCGTTTGCGGGGAACTTGGTGAGTGCGGCGGCGGGCGGTGAGGACACCGCCCCTACAGACCCGGACCGAAAAGAACAGTAGGGGCGGGTTTCAAACCCGCCCCGGCACGAACCCTGACGAAAGGGCGGGTCACAAACCCGCCCCTACGGGAAAACGGACGGTGAGGACACCGCCCCTACAACGGCGGGTCTCAGGCGTAAATGCCGCGCAGTTTGAGGGTGATGGCCACGCGGTCGATGGCCAGCATGTAGGCCGCAATGCGGTTATTGACGTTGTGCTTTTCGCCGTAACGCACAACGTCATTGAAGGCGGCCACCTGGATGTGCTTGAGGCGCTCATTGACCATGCCCTCGGGCCAGAAGTAACCCTGGCGGTCCTGGACCCACTCGAAATAGGAGACGGTGACGCCGCCGGCATTGGCCAGAATGTCAGGCACCACAAAGACTCCGCGGTCGAACAGAATGTCATCCGCCGGAGGAGTGGTGGGGCTGTTGGCTCCTTCCACCAGAATGCGGGCTCTGATGCGCACGGCGTTCTTGCTGGTGATCACATTTTCAGTGGCGGCGGGAAGCAGCACGTCGCAGTCCTGTTCCAGGATCTCCTGATTGCCGATGGGCTCCGCCTCCGGAAAACCTTCCACGGTCTTGTGCTCTTTCGAGTATTCGAGCAATTCCGGCACGTTCAGGCCGTTCGGATTCAAAACACCGCTGTGAATGTCCGCCACGCCGATGATCTTGTACCCGGCCTCATGCATCAAGCGGGCGGCTTCCGAGCCCACATTCCCAAAGCCTTGAACTATGACGCGAGTCTTGTCGCGCTCGCGCCCAAAGCGCTTGAGCGCCTGGTCGGCAACAATCATGCAGCCGCGCCCCGTGGCGGAGTGGCGCCCGTGCGATCCTCCGAGGTCGAAGGGCTTGCCCGTCACACAGGCGGTTACGGTGTGGCGGACGTGCATGGAATAGGTATCCATGATCCAGGCCATGGTTTGCTCGTTGGTATTCATGTCCGGCGCGGGGACGTCGCGCTCGGGGCCAAGGTAGTCCAGAATCTCCGCCGTGTAGCGCCGCGTAATTTTCTCAAGCTCCGCCAGGCTGAGGTGTTCGGGATCGCAGATGATGCCTCCCTTGGCGCCGCCGAAAGGGATGTTGACCACGGCGCATTTCCAGGTCATTTCAGCGGCAAGACCGCGGATTTCATCGAGCGTTACATTCGGCCCGTAGCGCAGGCCGCCCTTGCAGGGGCCGCGAGCAATGCTGTGCTGGACGCGGAACCCGTCAAAAACGTCCACCTTGCCGGTGTCCATGACGATGGGAATGTGAACGATGATTTCCCGGTTGGGCGTGCGCATGTACTTGTAGAGCCCGGCATCAAGCCCTAGCTTTTGAGCCGCCACATCAAAACGCGCAGCCATGGAGTCGAAAACGCTGAATTCCTTGTCCGTGTCAACATGCGCCATGGGTTCTCCCGCGACCAGGGAAGTATATCAGATGGTTTTAGGGGCTGCCACAGCGGTGGGGCTTGGCTATAGAGAGATTAGGAGGAAACCGGACTGGCAACCACGGCGGGAGCTTCAGAAGGCGCCTTGAGGGGCACAGGGCGGGGAGCGCGCACCAGCTTCCAGGCGCTCTTTTCCCGCAAAAGGCGGTCCACCAGCGCAAAGTGCATGGCGTGGCCGGCACGGTCGGCAACGACATGGCCGACCAGGGGATAACCGAAGAGCGCGAGGTCTCCGATAATATCCAGGATCTTGTGGCGGCAGAACTCATCAGGAAAGCGCAGCCCCTCAGGATTCATCACGCTGTCGCGCGTGAGAACGATGGCGTTTTCAAGCGATCCGCCCCGGACCAAGCCGCTCTTGCGCAGCATTTCAACCTCTTCAAAGAAGCCAAAAGTTCTGGCTGGAGCGATTTCATGCTCGTATCCGTCATGCTCAGGGTCGAAGGAAAACTCCTGCTCGCCGATGAGGGGATGGTCGAAGGCGATGCGATAAGTGATGTGGAAACCTTCGGCCGGAAGGACGGCGATGCGCTTGTTGCCCTCGACGACCTCGACGGGCTTGAGGATTTTTACGTAGCTTCGCCCGGCGCGCTGCCGCCGCAGGCCCGCCTGCCGGATGATCTCGAGGAAGGGAAGGGAACTGCCGTCCATGATGGGGAGTTCCAGGTTGTCGATTTCGACGATGACGTTATCGACTTTGGCGGCCGCGAGCGCGGAAAGCAGGTGCTCGGTGGTTGAAATCAGCACGCCCTTCTTCATCAGGCTGGTGGCGTAGCTGACGCGGGCCACGTTGCGGGCTTTCGCTTCGATGACAAATCCATTGAGATCGGTGCGCTTGAAAACCGTGCCGGCGTCGCTTGGCGCGGGCAACAGGCGCAGGTGGACCTTGACTCCCGTATGGAGGCCAATGCCTTCCGTGGACACAGATCGAGCAATCGTATGCTGGTGATCCAAATAACCTCCTGCTGCCAGACTCTTTCGGTGCACTTAGTGCTCCAACTGCCATCTATTTTATACTTCTATTGGAATCAGTTTGTTACATTGATAAGTAAAATTTGTGTTAATTCAAAGTGTGGTAAATATGCAACATTTTGGTGTGAATCATGGCACGGTTTGGAGAGTTCCAGGATCTTGGTTTAGCCCTTCCCGCAGCTTCAGGCCCAGCCGGTTCAGCCGACGGATGCTTCTCAGTAGGGTACAATGGGCGTTGCCCATTAGGAGGAGAGAAGTTGGCGGAAACTAAAAAAGTCGTCTTGATCGATGCCATGTCCCTGGTTTTTCGGGCCTTTTATGCCCCGATGCAGCTTGTGCTGACTTCTCCTACCGGCCTGCCAACCAAGGCGGTTTACATTTTTTTGAGGGCCTTGCGAAAGCTGCTCAAGGATTACCAGCCCGACAAGGTTGCGGTAGCTTTTGACTTGGCTGCGCCCACCTTTCGCGACGAACTGTTCGAGAAATATAAGGCCAACCGCCCGCCTTTCCCCGAGGAGCTTAGCGTTCAACTGCCTTACATTCGCCGTTTCTGCCGGGCTCTGGGCCTTCCCTTGGTCGAAAAAGAAGGCTTTGAGGCGGACGACGTGATCGGGACGCTGGCGCTGCAAGCGTCGAGGCGCGGCGACGAAGTGTTGATCGTTTCCGGCGACGAAGACCTATTCCAGCTTGTGAATGATCATGTGCGGGTCGTAAAGCCTTCGTCAAACGGAGAGACGGTTTGTGATGCCGAGAAGGTCAGGGAGATCATCGGCGTGGAGCCCGGGCAAGTGGTGGACTGGCTGGCTCTGACCGGAGATTCGAGTGACAACATTCCCGGCGCGCGTCCGCTGCCCGGGCAGGAACCGCCGGACTCGGAAGTGAGCAGCGGCGATTCAGAAGCCCACAGGCATTTCCAGAGGCGTTGGCTGGGGTCAAGGCCGAAGAAACGAACCTACATCGGTCCGAAAGGGGCTACCGAGTTGATCAGCCGCTTTGGGACTTTGGAAGCGGCTTTGGAGAATTACGAAAAGGTGGAAAGGCAGAGTTACCGGGAAGCCTTGCGGGATTTTCGTGAACAAGCTTTGCTCAGCCGGGAACTCGCCACCATTCGCACGGATGTTCCACTCGATCAGGGCTTGGAGGATTTGACCCCCGGCAATCAGGATGTGGACGAGATTCGCGACCTGTGCCAGGAACTGGGTTTTGTATCCTTGCTCGATGAGTTGCTGCAGCGAGCGGGAACGGCGGAAACAAACGTTGAAGCGGCCGAACTCCGTTCGCCATCCGATCTGAAGAAGTGGCTGGAGGCTCTCTCTGAGCGGGCCGATCTGGCCGTGGCCTTCGCGGTTGAGGGTGAAGAAGGTTTTGCGGGCCGCCTTCGAGGCCTGGGGTTTTCGGACGGCAAGCGCCTGGGATTGGTCCCTGCGGAGTCGCTTGGTGAAGCACTCGCTGCCGCGCGGGAGGCGTTTGGTGGAGACCGCTATCCGCTGGCGGTTCACAATTCGAAACTCCTTCGCCTGATGCTTCGCAAGCAGGGAATCGAGATTGGGGAAGTGACGCATGACACCATGCTCTATTCCTACCTGTTGGACCCGCTCGCCTCCAACCACCATCTCGAAGCAGCGGTGCTGTTGCGCCTGGGGCGGAGAATCAACGGCTCGCTTGGCCACGCGGCGGGCTATACCCACGAACTTGCCAAGTTGATGAGCCCGCAAATTTCCAGCGAGAGCCTGCGGGAACTTTATTCTCAAATTGAGCTGCCGCTCGCAGAAGTCCTGGCCGATGTTGAAACGGCGGGTATCAAGATCGATCCTGCCATCCTCGGGCGCATGTCGGAGGAATTTGGGAAGGAGCTTGCCGATTTAACGCGGGAGATTTACGACTTGGCCGGCGAGCCGTTCGATATCGATTCGCCCAAGCAATTGGGAGAGATCTTATTTGGAAAGCTCAAGCTTCCGGGCGGCAAGAAGCTGAAGAAGAGCGGGCAGTATTCAACCGAAGCCTCGGTGCTTGAATCCCTGGCGGCGAACCATGATCTGCCCAGGAAAATCACGGATTACCGGACGCGCGCCAAGCTGAAATCAACTTACGTGGACGCGCTGCCGAGATACATCAACCCGGAGACGGGACGCCTGCATACCAGCTTCAATCAGACGGTCGCGCGCACCGGCCGGCTATCGTCTTCAAATCCGAACCTGCAGAACATTCCGGTCGGCGAGGAGTTTGGCCTGCGAATTCGCTCGGCGTTTGTTGCGGAGGAAGGCTGGCGTTTGATTGCGGCGGATTACTCCCAAATCGAGTTGCGCGTCCTGGCGCACATGTCCGAAGATCCGCGGCTGATTGAAGCGTTTTCGCGGGGTGAAGACATTCACTCCCGCACCGCGCAAGAAATTTTTGGCGTGCCGCCCAGCCTGCAGAACCACGAGCACCGCCGGATGGCGAAGGCGATCAACTACGGCGTGATTTACGGGCTCAGTTCCTTCGGCCTGGCTGAGCGAACCGGCTCCAGCAGAACCGAGGCCCAGCAATACATCGACGCCTACTTCGAGCGCTACGACGGCGTCAAAGTTTTCCTGGACGCTCGCGTCCGCGAAGCACGCGAAGCAGGGCGGGTCCGGACGCTCTTCGGCCGCCTGCGCCCCATTCCGGAAATCAACAGCAAGAATCCTGCCGCGCGCAATCGCGCTGAACGCGAAGCGATGAACACCCCGTTGCAGGGCACGGCGGCGGACCTGCTGAAGCTGGCGATGGTCAAGGTCCATGCGCGCCTAAAGCGGGAAAAAATGCAGACTCGAATGATCCTGACCGTCCACGACGAACTGGTTTTTGAGTCACCCGAATCAGAAGCGAATACCGCCCGGGAAATCGTCAGGGAGGAAATGGAGGGCGTTTACCCGCTGAAGGTTCCGGTCAAGGTGGACATTGGAGTGGGGAAGAACTGGAAGGAAGCAAAGTGAGGGAACTCGACTGCCCGTGGTCATTTGCCGGCTGATCGCGTTTGGTCCTTTGGGGACTCTTACTGAGAAAAGGAGATAGGACCTATGGAATCCTTGGATTCGTTTCGGAAACTATTCGATTACGACTACTGGGGCAATCAAGAAGCTCTCCAGAGCATTGAAACCGTCACCGGGTCTCGAGAGCAGGCGCTGAAGATTGCCGGCCACATCCTTGGCGCTCAGCGAGTCTGGCTGACGCGGCTCGAAAACCCTGAATTTTCTCCCGGCACACCGCGGCCCGTCTTGAACCTTGATGAAGCGCGCACTGCTGCGGAAGAGTTGCACCGCCGCTTGACGGCTCTTCTGGGCAACCTGAGGCCGGAGAAGCTGGAGGAGGATTTGGTCTATCGAAACACCAAAGGCGTTGAGTTCCGCACTCCGTTGCGCGATGTGCTCACGCACTTGGTGATGCATTCCGCTTACCACCGGGGCCAGATTGCAGCGGCGGTTCGCGAGGCGGGCGGAAAACCCGCGGCTACGGATTACGTTGTTTACGTCCGCCAGGTGAAAAAGAGCTAGTGTAGTGCGTCTAACGCTTCTTTACATTTGGCGACCTTGGTCAGGAGGCGTTCGACGGAGGCGCTCCAGACGAAGACGCGCGGGTTTTGGTTATGACCACTGATGTAATCCTGAATCTCCCCG
>Ga0307374_10003753_pt1 | contig 25745 bp, 22 predicted proteins | sample OX3MG_FD_202532 | JGI IMG/M metagenome (GOLD analysis project Ga0307374, IMG submission 202532) | Soil microbial communities from Risofladan, Vaasa, Finland - OX-3 | ecosystem: Environmental > Terrestrial > Soil > Coastal area > Acid sulfate soil | place: Finland: Risofladan, Vaasa | collected...
AACGCACTGAACGCACTGAGCGCAAAACCCCATGAATATGGGGTTCTCTGAATCTAATGAATAGAGAATAATGAATTCGGTGGCCTTTTAATCCCAAGGTGCCGGGATCGAGACCCGGGCGGCCCACTGAGTTGATGTTCTGTCTCGGTTGATTCATGACAAATCGATAAGGGATGTTCTGTCACTCAGTAACGCCTGATGCGCGACACGGTAACGACTGATCCTTGACCCATCGCCCCTCTTAGGCGTCAACTAAATTGGTGCACAGCGTTGGCTCGTCTCTTGACGAACTGGTTTGCGAACTAGCTCGCGACCTAAGGCGCTCGTACTCCTGTCGGTCCGCTCATTGACAGGGCGGATTCAAGTAGTGAGTGTTCAAGGGACAAAACGGTGTGGCAACTTGCCAAGGAAGTAGCCCTGTGACAAGACCACAAGATTCTTTTCGAGATCGATGGTCTCATATCGTCCAGACAATTCAGTTGGCGTCACATCATGAATTGCTACTCTCGTGAGCAACTGTGCTGGCGGCGTAACCGGCGCACGGAAGCGCACACCGAGTGCCGCGAGACGAACCTCGCCATAGCGTTGAACGCATTCACGCACTGACCGAGTCGCGACTCCCATTGTGCACATGCCGTGCATGATGGTGGACGAGTAGCCGAGAGATTGGGCGTAGTCCACGTCGGTATGAACTTTGAAGTGATCGCCTGAAGCATTGGCGTAAAGCGTTATCTGAGACTTCGTCGCGTTCCAGATCCCCTCGAAGTCTGATGAGGCGAAATCACCCTGCTCGGGCACGTGGAGATCCTCGCCAGCCCCAACCGTGCGCTGCGGCTCCAGCCACACGCCCAGCGCAAAGATAATTTCTTGCTGGCGATTCAGGACTCCCTGGCGGTCAAGCACTTCGCTCGATATGGCTAAGAGGGTCCCCTTTTCGCGATGACGAACACCGACGATCCGGGAGCGGCTGCGAACATCGGAGTCGGCCTCCATCGGTCGAACAAATTCAAACCTCTGTTCACCGTGCACGCCATGTGCCATGGCCTCAGACCCGAAGGCCGTGTCGACCACTGACTCTTGGGTTTGCCAAGCAGGAAGGATTGCAAAAGTCTCACAGAGCTGAGTCCCCGCTAGCAACCTCGAGTCGTGTTCACCTAGGGCACGCGCAAAGAGTTGAGCGCGCGATTGATCGAAGGTGCACCATGAGCCCTCCGTCCAACGCCTGAGAGGCATCCGACTAGCAATTCTTGGCAACTCGTTACTCATTGAGTTTTCTATTCATGGTCCAGACGCCAGAGACCGAAGTGGCAACTTCCCTCTGCGTTCGCTCGTCGGCAACGCCGGGCAATCTGGATGGGGCGATCCGTCGCCACAAGGGACATCGCGTCGGCGCCCTAAAGGTCCACGATCAAAGTGGCTTCTGTTGCGGCCCGCACTTCATCGAGCGCTATTTCCGGCGCTAGTTCACGAGGCTCGACATCGATTACCACCATGTCAGTGATGATTCGCTGGACGCAGCGCCGTCCCGTCAACGGGAGGGAACATTCGTTCACGATCTTGGCTGCGCCATCCTTGGACGTATGCTCCATCATGACGATGACTCGTTTGGCCCCGTGCACCAGGTCCATCGCACCGCCCATCCCCTTCACCATCTTCCCCGGAATCATCCAGTTAGCGAGGTCACCATCGACCGAGACCTGGATCGCCCCCAGGACAGCGACGTTTACGTGTCCACCACGGATCATGGCGAATGACGATGCCGAGTCGAAAAACGACGAGCCCACCAACACGGTGACGGTCTCCTTACCGGCATTGATTCTGTCCGGATTGATGTCGGTTTCGCTCGGATACGGACCAACGCCCAGTATCCGTTCTCCGAGTGCTGCACCACGCGTAGTCCTTGCGACACGAAGTTCGACACTAGCGTCGGCAGTCCGATGCCCAGATTGACGTACTCGCCGTCGCCCAATTCCCTGGCAACCCTTGCCGCCAATTCATCGCGGGTGAACTCACTCATGGCGTCCCGGACGATGACAGATCGTCGTGCCCACGACGAACTCCTCGAACCACAGTCCCCGCTGTTCGACCACCGGGCCATGTGCTCCCATGGATGACGTCACCATCCCCCCTCCTTCCAACGACGGCGCCGCGGCGAGTGGCGCGCGGTCGCTACTTCGTTTTTAGACCGAGTCGGTCACGAGCCTCCTGCGGGCTGGCCAATCTTCCCCCCATCGCTTCAATGACCTCTTTGGCGCGGGTCACCAGTTGACCATTGGACGCCAACTGGCCCTTGCCGAGGTAGAGATTGTCTTCGAGACCAACGCGCAAGTTGCCCCCGAGCAATGCGACCTGGGCCACCATCGGCATCTCCATACGACCAATCGCGAAGCCACTCCACTGAGCGCCCTCGGGCAGGTGATCACGAAGCGACATGATCGCCTCGGGCGTGGATGGTGCGCCGTACGTGAGACCCATGCACAGCTGGAAGAGTGGCGGCGGATCGATGAGTCCTTCTCGTTGCAGATTCTTTGCAAGTTCAATATGCCCGAGGTCGAAGACCTCCATCTCGGGCTTCACACCGAGTTCTTGAATCCGCTTGGCCTGCGTGCGCAAGTACGTCGGCGTCATCACGTAGATCACATCGTCGTCGGAAAAATTCATCGTGCCACAGTCCATCGAGCAAATATCGGGTTCCAGCATCTCGACGTGCACGAGACGTTCGAGAGCCCCGACGAAGTCGCTGCCGGGCCCCGGGGAGTCTTCGGCGCCCTTTGGACCGACGACCATGTCGCCACCCATGCCGGTCGTGAGATTGAGCACCACGTCGACCCTGGAGTCACGAATGCGCTCAACGACTTCGGCGAAGTACTCGGGACTACGACTGCCCTTACCCGTGGCGGGTTCGCGAACGTGGACGTGGACAATGGCCGCACCCGCATTGGCGGCTTCGATCGCGGCGTTGGCAATCTGCTCTGGCGTGATCGGTAGATCCGGGTGTTTGCCCGCGGAGTCCCCAGCTCCCGTCAGTGCACAGGTTAAAAACGGTTCCCAGTTCATCGTGGGCATCCTCCCTCTCAACGCCAGGCCCCCCGTCGTTGTGCTCATCAACACGCTCACCATAGCAGACAGAAAAAAGCGACGTCACTCTCTTGACTTGGATTCTCAGGCGGGCAATAATGGGGCGACACGGGGTTGACCCGAGCATCGAACGGGAGGACCCCATGGCCCTGGAACTCAGCATCCACGAGATGACCATCGCGGTGAGCGACATTGACCTAGCCCAGAAGACGTTCGCCGGAGCACTCCAAGGAGCCGAGGATGTAGTCCAGCATTTCCCCCAAGACGCCTTCGAACTCAACATGGGAGGGGTCTGGGTCGGGGGCTTCCATATCGCGATGGTGAATGACCCGAGTGGCAGCGGTCCAGTGGGTCGCTTCCTCGCCAAGCGCGGAGAGGGTGTCTACGAATTGAACGTGCGAACCAACGACCTGCCCGCCGCCATCGAACACTTCAAGAGTCAGGGCCTGCGATTCATTAATGAGGAGCCCAAGATCCTTGAGAATTACGATGCGGGCCACGGACAAGTACTAAAGGAACTGCGCGTATGTTTCGTCGACCCCCGCACCACCCACGGCGTGCTCATCGAAGTCGCCGAATGGATCTTCTAAGCACCCCTAAGGTTCGACCGTGAGCGCAACTTTCCGTCCGGGCGTCTGGTTCCAAGGGGGCCTGAACGTCGACGTCACGGTTGAACTGTCCGTTCGCGCCGAAGAGGTTGGCGTTGATTCCGTGTGGTTGGCCGAGGGACCCGTGGCGCGTGACGCGCTGATCACCCTTGCAGCTATCGCCACGAAGACCTCGCGAGTCGAACTCGCGACCGGCGTGGTCAACCCCTTCACCCGTCACCCGGCGCAGCTAGCCGCTTCGTTCGCCACTCTCGACGAACTCTCCCACGGCCGCGCAGTCGTAGGCGTCGGATTCGGCGCGCGCGACTTCCTCATCCCACTCGGCGTCGACGTCACCAAGCCCCTCGCCACGGCGCGTGAAATGGTGGAGATCATCCGGGGCCTTCTCAACCGAGAAGTCCTCAACCACCAGACCGACAAATTTCAGTTGCACGGCGTTCGATTGGGCCTGCGACCGTACCGTCAGGGCGTGCCGATCTACCTGGCCGCGACCGGGCCCAAGATGTGCGCGCTCGCGGGCGAGGTCGCAGATGGTATCTACCTCCTCTACGGCACTCAGTCGTACGTTGAAAGTTCGCTCACCTTGGCCGGCGAAAAGCGCGTGGTTGACGCTGCCCCCTTCAAGGTCGCCAGTCCACTGCTCATGGCCGTGGACGGTGACGAGGGTCGCGCGCTCGTCGGCGCCAAAATTGGCATCGGCCTAATGCTCACCGAGCCCAATGGCGAGGGGATGCTCGAAGCCAACGGCATCGACCCGGCACTGGCCCAACGCATCCGCGACGGCCTGGCCACCGGCGGCGTCAAGACCCTCGTCGACGCCGTCGACCAGTCGATCGTCGAACGCCTGATTATTAGCGGCACGCACGCACACTGTGTCGATCGACTCGTCGAGGCCTACGAATGGGGCGTCAACGAGCCCCAGATCCTGCTCTCGGGCGATGATCCAACCTCGGTCTTCGAAGTGCTCGCGGACGCGAAGACCGCCCTCGCTTGACCTCGTTCGAGCCCACCGAGGTCCAGCGCGACGTCGTCGAGCAGGGACGGCTCCTAGCCGACCGATTCACTCTCGACTACTGGCACGAGAAGGACGAGGCCGGCGAATACCCTTGGGAGTTCATCAGGGCCTTCGCCGACGCGGGCTGGATGGGCATCATTACGCCCGAGGAATACGGCGGACTCGGCCTCGGCGTGACCGAAGCCGCGCTCTTGTTGCGCGAAATAGCGGCGTCGGGCGCGGGGATCAGCGGGGCGTCCGCGTTCCATTTCTACGTCTTTCCCGCGATGCCGATCGTGCGTCACGGATCGGCGGCGATGAAGTCCGCGTTCCTGCCCGCCATCGCTCGCGGAGAAATAATGATGGCCTTTGGCATCACCGAGCCCAACGCCGGCACCGACACGTCGCGCATCACCACCAAGGCGGTTCGACGTGGCGAGAAGTGGATTATCAACGGACAAAAGGTCTGGACCACGAATGCACAGAATGCATCACATATCTTGCTGTTGACCCGTACGTCGCCGCGCACTGACGAACGACCCCTCGAGGGAATGACCCTGTTCTTCGCGCCTCTCGACCGCGAGCACTGCGACGTGCGGGTGATCAAAAAACTCGGTCGCGCCGCGGTTGACTCCAACGAAGTCTTTATCAACGACCTCGAAGCGGACGACAGCCACGTCGTCGGTGACGTGGGTCAGGGCTTTCGGTACCTACTCGACGGGCTCAATCCCGAGCGCATAGTGATTGCCATGGAATCCATCGGCATGGGCCAAGCGGCGTTGCGACTCGCGACGAACTACGCGAACGAACGCATCATGTTCGAGCGCCCGATCGGAACGTACCAGGCCGTGGCTCATCCCCTCGCCGACTCCTGGGCCAAGCTCGAAGCCGCCCAGCTGATGGCACTCAACGCAGCGGCGCTCTACGACGCCCGCCGACCGTGCGGTCCCGAGGCGAACGCCGCGAAGTACCTCGCGGCCGACGCGGGATTCTGGGCGTGTGACGCAGCCCTCCAAGTCCACGGGGGCTACGGCTACGCGCGCGAATATCACGTAGAGCGACTCTGGCGTGAGTCACGCCTCTTTCGCCTGGCCCCGATCTCCCAGGAAATGGTGCTCAACTATCTCAGCGAACACGTCCTCGGACTCCCAAAGTCCTATTGATCGACCTCTAAGCGCCGAGTAATTCGCGCGCAACGCGCAGTACGAGGGCATCAGCGCCGACCGCACCGACCACGAGCACTCCGATCGGCAGTCCCTTAGACGAGAAGCCGACGGGGACACTGGCACAGGGCTGACCGGTCATGTTGAAGATGGGGGTGAAGGGCATCCACGTTGTCCAGACCGGCTCAACCGGCGTGCCGTCGATCTCCTCGGGCATCACATCGTGCGCAAACGCAGTAGTCGCCGTCGTCGGAACGATGAGGATCTGGTAGCGGGTGAAGAATTCACGCATCGTGGCCCGCAGCCCCCACCACGTGTTCCAGTCCTTGGCGTACTCTTCGGCACTTCTGCTCGGTGCGTCACGTAATTCGGCCAACGCCTCGGGGTAAAGTTCCTCCCACGACACGGGATCGTCGAAACCAGCTTGGCGCGCGTCGGGTACGTACAGTCTCACGTAGAGGCCCATCGGGTCATCCAGTCGGGGATGGTCGTTCGTCACGACGCATCCACTCGAGGCCAAGGAGGCGGCGGCCTTTTCGACCGCGGCCGCGATTTCGGCGTCGACTCGAAATTGCCCAAGGTCGCTCGAGTAGGCAATTCGCATTCCAGTTGCGAGGCTTGACCGGAGGCTCTCGCAAAACGAATCACACTCGAACGACCGCGACATCGGGTCGCGAGAGTCGTAGCCGGCGAGCACATCCATAGTGAGGGCGGCATCGTCGACGCTGCGCGTAATCGGTCCGCTCGAATTAAAGGGCAGCAGCGAAGTAGAGGCCGGCACGTTGGGCACCAGTCCGAGGGAAGGCTTGAAGCCAAACACGCCGCAGAACGCCGAGGGCACGTTGATGGATCCCGCCGAGTCAGATCCGGTCGCGAGCGGCACAGCGCCTACCGCGACGGCCACCGCAGATCCACCACTCGATCCACCCGAAGTGAGCGCGGGATCATAGGGATTCGAGCACGGGGGACCGAGTCGGTTCTTCGTCTCGCTGATGAGCCCAAAGGCGGGGGTGTTGGTTTTTCCAAGGACAATCGCACCAGCCGCGCGTAGGCGCGCGACCACGGCACAATCCGAGTCCGGCACGTGGTCAAAGTAGCGAAGCGATCCGTACGTGGTGCGCACGCCCTCGGTTTCGTGGAGATCCTTCACGGCAATTGGCACCCCGCGCAACGCAGCGCCCTCGAAGACCTTCGAATCGTTGTCCATCCGATTCGCCTCGGAAATGGCCCGCTCCGCGCACATTGTCAAGAAGGCGTGTAACTCCGCCGTCTCGTCGATGCGTCGGAGCGACGCCTCCACCATCTCACGAGCTGAGACCTCGCGACGCGCGAGTAACTGGCTCATTTCGACCAACGTTGGGGGAAGTGATGACACGGCCGCTCCCTAACGTCCCCGCCACACGGGATCGCGCTTCTCCGCAAAGGCCCGAGCACCCTCGATGAAGTCCTCGCTCTCGTAGAGTCGCTTCACGCTGGCGACCGCCCCACTATTGAGCAGGTCGAACGACGCCTGAACATCCATTTCCTCGGTGAGGCGTAGGACTTCCTTGATAGCCGGATAGAGCAACGGCGGGCCATCGGCCAAGAGGTCAGCGAGACTCCGTGCGGCCGACATCAGTTCGTCGGGCGGATAAATGCCGCGCACGAGCCCCCAGCGCAGTGCCTCGTCGGCCTCCATCCATCGACCTGTCATCAACAGGTCCACCGCTACGTAGTAGGGAATTCGTCGACGCAACTTGATAGTGGCTCCATCAGCGAGAATCCCGGCGCGAAGTTCGGGCAACGAGAACCGGGCGCCCTGCGCGCACAAGATGAAGTCGGCGCAGAGGGCCAACTCGAATCCACCACCGAGAGCCATTCCGTTCACGGCCGCGATCACCGGCTTGTTGAGGTGAAGTAACTCCTGGAGCCCCGCCCAACCTCCGACGCCGAGATCGTAGTCGGCTGCTCCCTCGCCAGCGATGTCCTTCAGGTCCCATCCCGCGGAGAAGAACCGGTCCCCCGCGCCAGTGACGATGGCGACGCGAAGATCCGAGTCGTCGCGAAAGTCCGAGAACACCGATCCCATTTCGCGACTCGTCGCGCTGTCGATGGCGTTGGCCTTCGGACGATTCACCGTCACCTCGAGGACTGGCCCTCGCCGTTCCACGTGCAGTGATTCGCTCATCACGCCCCCTTATCCCCGACGTAGGTGCCGATCAGCGCGTCGACCGCAACGCAGCCACTATCACTCACCAACACCGGATTGATATCCAACTCTCTCATGACGTCACGGAGCTCGTAAGCGATGTGCGATACGCGACACACGGTTGCGCACAACAACGCAATACTCGACGCCGGCACCGTCAAAGTGGCGACCCGACCCACGGTGAGTTCCGCGAATGCGACCGACACTTCTTCGGGCGTCACGGGCGCCAAGAGGTAGCAGCGATCCGACAGCTGCTCAATCATCACGCCCCCGACGCTCATCATGATGACGGGGCCGAACTCACTTGGCACGACTCCTATGGCTATTTCGAGACCTTCGCGCATCGTCGCGACCACCACTCGCGGGCCGAGCGCGGCCGACATCGCGCAGTAGGCGTCGCGTACCGCTGCTTCGTCGCCGAGCGCGATTAGCACACCGCCCCTCGCCGCCTTGTGGGTGATCCCCTCGTCGGTCTTCACCGCGACGGGGTAGCCCACGGTGTTCGCCGCGGCGACCGCCTCGGACTCGGACGCGGCGCGTCTCGTCGCGACGACGGGTACGCCGAGCTCGCCCAGCACCGAGAGGGCATCAGCCTCGAGCAGTTGCGCCGACGACGTCAGTTGTTGTCGCGCCAGGGCCACCGCATCCTCGTCGAGTGCAACGGCGGGCTCTGAGCGGTCCCGCCAGCGCGCGCGAAACGCACGCACGTCAAAGGCGTGACGCATGGAGTGCACCGACGCGCGCATTCCATCGAGAAAGGGAATTCCCTCGTTAGCGAGATCCAGCATCAGGGCCGCGTTCACTTGGCGACTCGTGTAGGTCGCCGCGAAGATGGGCTTTGCAGTCTGTGCGTGAGCTCGACGACAAGCGTCGGCCACGTTAGGGGCGAAACCCGCGCGCTGGGATTCGGCGAAGGTCGTAAATGCCATCACCGCCGCCGTGCCCGGATCGTCGGCGAGGACTTCAAGGAGGTGGCCCGCATTGGAGTGCCGGTCCGAATCGCCTATCCAGAAGTCGAGCGCGCCAACAGTCAATTCTTCGACACCGAGCATGTCGCTCAGTTGGCTCGTAGTCGATGGAGTGAGTTGAGCCAATGGCACACCGAACTCGTGGGCGTAGTCGAGAAACATCGCGAGACCGCCGCCCGAATCCATCACGGCCGCCAGCCCGCCCTCAGCCAGGGGTCGATCAGAGCCCAGGAGCGAGAGGGTCGTCCACCAATCATCGGGCGATTCAGCGCGCACGACGCCGTAATGACGAAAGAGTCCCTCCAGCGCTGCTCGGTCACCGGCTAGCCGTCCGGCGTGGGTCATCATCTGAGCCCGGGCTAGTTCAGTTCGCCCGGCGTACAACGCCACGACCGGCACACCTCGGCGAGCCGCGAGTTCAAGCGCCTCGACGAAGCCATCAGCGTCTCGGATCGTCTCGACATAGAGACCGACGACTCGCGTCGTTGGAAGTTCGAGCGCGTATCGAATGAGGTCGGCCATTGAAAGGGTCGCCTCAAGACCGCTGTGGCCGGTGAAGCTGAAACGGAGTCGGGGGTCGTTGGTGTTCGCCTCCCAGTAGACGGTTCCCGATTGCGACACGATGGCGATGCCTCCGGCGGGCGACGGTTCGGGAAGTGCCCACGTGGCGGCCACGCGTTGGTGAAAGTTGACGAAGCCAAGCGAGTCGGGTCCCAGAAGTGGAAGCCTGGCCGACTCTGCGATATCGGCCACGCGGCGCAGCCACGCCCCTCGTAGCTCGCCAGGATCCGGCGCTCCGAAGATGAGAGCTCCTCGAGCTCCACACGCGACGACCTCCTCAAGTTCGCGCTCGATGCGGTCGCTGGCGCCGGCAATGACCACCAGGTCGACCGCGGGCGCACTGGACAGGTCCGGGTAACACGTCAAACCGAGGATCTCCTCGTAACGCGGAGTAACGGGGTAGACCGCGCCGCGAGGACCCATCATCTCCAGAGCCTGGAGGACGTAGTTCCCCGGTCGGCCCTCCCTACTGCTTGCACCCATGACCGCCACCGAGGAGGGCGCGAAGAGGCCGGCGAGCGACGCTGGTGAATATCGAGTGGTCACGTCGAGGTTCTAGCGTGCGCGGGCGCTCGCCGCTGCCTCGGCGCTCTCTTTGCGGGCCTTCATAACAGCAATAATGGCTCGATCTCGATCGAGCACCATCTCATCGACGCTGCGACCGGCCGACTCGCGTACGCATCCCTCGATGACCGCGGCACGAAGTTGATCAGTCAACTCAGGGGCAACCAGCCTCGTCCAGGGCTCCTTGAGCGTCGGTCCGAAGTGGTCGAGCACGTGTTTCATTCCCTCGGGTCCTCCCGCGAGATGGAAGTTCATCATTGGACCCGTCACCACCCAACGCAGTCCCGGACCCTCGGTGATGCAGTCGTCGATCATCTCAACGGTCGCCTCGCCCGCTGCGATCATGTGAAGGGCCTCGCGCCACATAGCCTCCTGCAAACGGCTGGCGATGAATGCCGGTACCTCACGTTCGAGATAGACCGGAAACTTGTCAAAGGCTCGGTAAAAATCCATCGTCCACGTGACAACGTCTGGATCGGTCTGCTCTCCCCCGAGCACTTCGACGAGTGGGATCAGATACGGAGGGTTGAACGGATGACCCGTGGCCGTACGGCCGGGGTTCTTGCAGTCAGCTTGGATCAGCGTCATCGAAATGCCCGACGTACTCGTGAGGATCACCGTGGAGTCGGGGGTGAGCGCATCGATCTCGGCGAACAATTTGGCCTTGATCGCCACATCCTCGGGAGCGGCTTCCTGCACGACGTCAACCGTGGCAACGCACTCTTCAAGTGTCTGGGTGATGACGAGATTCTCCATACCAGCGCCCGCGCGCAAGCCGAGTTCTTCCATAATCGGCCACGACATGTTCACCATCTCCGCGATCCGAGCGCGTGCACTAGGTGCCGGGTCATACGCCCGCACTTCAAGACCCATCCGCAAGTAGTGCAAGATCCAGCCAATCCCGATGACACCGCTGCCGACGACGGCAACTGTTCGCACTTCGCTGAGTGGCTTCAAGGTTTCGCTCATTCCATGCTCCTTCTAAGGACTTACGCCAACTACCGCGACCGGGGCAATCCAAGAATGCGCTCGGCCACCACACTCCGCAGGATCTCTGAGGTTCCCGCGTAAATCGTCGCCGAACGCGTCATCATGTACCAGAATTCCCAAAACGTGGCAATGGTCGTTGCCTGCGCGGACGTATTCGAGAGCGGTCCGAAGAGACTGATGCCGAGTCGGGTGACTTGTTGGCTGACTTCGGACCACGCCAGCTTCAGGATCTCACTCTCCGGTGGGGGTACTGGAGAGGACTCGAGCGCCAGCAAACAACGGTATTGGACAAGACGTACGGCTTGAAGTTGGCTCCAAAGTGTGGCCACCTGCTGGCGGACCTCGCCGCTCTTTGCGTAGTGGTCCGCCTCGTCACACCAATCGGTCAAACAGTCGAGCAACCGATCCATCATGAAGTCCAGTTCCCCAATGTCCTCACAGGACTCAATAACCCGCTCAATGGCGAGGGTCATCACGGCGACTGACCAACCCTGGTTCACTGGTCCCAGGACATCCGTCTCTTCGACCCGAACGTCCGTGAAGAAGACCTCGCCGAATTCGTCGGTACCCGCGATGTCGCGAATAGCTCGAATTTCGACTCCCGGAGCCTGGGCGCTCACGATAAAGCACGAGATTCCTCGGTGGCGCGATGCCTCGGGATCGGTTCGAGCAAGCACGAAGAGCCACTCGGCCACCGGCGCGTACGTACTCCAGGTCTTTTGGCCATTCAACACCCAGTGGTCGCCTTCGCGTACTGCTCTCGTCTTCAGTGACGCAAGATCCGAACCCGCGTCCGGTTCAGAGAAGCCCTGGGCCCAGAATTCCGTTTCACGACGAATTGGCTCCAAGAATCGCCGTTTCTGTTCCTCAGTGCCGTATTCCATCAACAGCGGCGCGACCAGGTCGCTACCACCGTCGCCGTGTGAGACACGCGGATGCGCCCTGATGGACTCCTCGCGAAAGATCGCCGTGTGCAAAGGTGATTCGGCCCGGCCACCGAATTCGACGGGCCAATGGGCGACCAGAAGCCCCGTCTCATTCATCAAATGCTGCCACTGCATTTTGATCGCCTCGTACTGCGGCAATGGGCTGATTAATCCGAGACCACGAGATTCGCTCGGGAGATTCTCCGCAATCCAACTTCGTGACAACGCACGGAAGAATGCCGCCTCTTCGGAATCGTAGAGTTCAACGACCTTGGGAGTACGGTGATCATCGAGCAGGGCCGAGGCCACACGTTCACGCTGCGTACTTGATGAGCCCCCAAACTGGTTAATCCAAAGCGCCCGTCGCAAGTAGCGGTGATAGTGGTGCTCCCACGTGAATCCGATTGCTCCCGCAACCTGAATGGCGACTTCAACGGTTCGAAGTGCGGCGTCGGCACATGATGCCTTCGCGACCGCGACCGCGACGTCAGCGTCTTCATTACGATCGCACGCGACAGCCGCCCACTCCGCGAGCGCCCGCGCAAGTTCGATGGCAACATATCGATCGGCCAAGGGAGCTGCCACGGCTTGGAAGGAACCAATCGCCTTGCCGAATTGTTGGCGCGTCGAGGCGTAGGCGACGGCGTCACGAAGTACTTCTTCGGCGACACCGAGGGCTTCGAAACTCAATGCCACACTGCTTTCGCGAGCAACACGGCCCAACACTTCAGAAGTGCGAGAAGGATCAACGAGAAGAGTGGCGGAAACTTCACGCAGTTCCAACGTGCTCAATCGACGAGTGCCATCGATGGTTGGCTCTGGTCGACGAGTGACGCCCGCATCATCAGTGCGAATGAGATAAAGCGCCACGCCTTCCTCGCTCGATGCACTCACGACGATTTCGTCGGCGACCTCAGCGTCGAGCACGCGCACTTTGACACCATTCAGACGCACCGCGTCACCTTGTCGGTGCGCCGTGGTCGATGCCACAGCCGTCGTCAAGGAAGTGGACGAGCCTTCGGCCCACGCCAATGTGACGACGGACTCGCCCTCCGCGAGCCGACGAGCAAGTTGGTCGTCTTCAATGACGCAAGGTGTCACGAGCGCAACGCTCGAGAAGAAAGGGATCGTCGCGAGATGACGACCCATCTCCTCAAAGAGAACCACCCGTTCGACCAACGGCAATGCAGCGCCACCCTGCGATTCACGCAAGCCAAGACCCGTCCAGCCCAGTGACGCGATCTCCTCCCAAAGTCCACGATCAAAGCTGGCTGTGGGCGCATCGGCCGCTGCCGCAACATCCTCACGATGAATTCGGGCGGTCAGCAACTTGGTGGCGGTCTCACGCAACATGTCGCGCACGTCTTGACCAGTCATGTGAGTAGTCTCTCCGAACTTGTAGTGCACGCGAGCCCCGGGATGTCGCCACCCCGGGGCTCGGTGTCCTCTCGCGCTTACTTACTAGTCACGACGCCCTTGACGTACCAGTTCCAGGTGGTGAACATGTAGCTCGGTGACACAGCCTGGCCCTTCTTGTAGCGCAACTTGCCCGACTGGTCATAGATGGGACCGGTGATCAGATTCTCACCAGCGACCGCCCTATCAAAGACTGCCAGCACCTTGGCCTTCGCACTGGCAGGCACGAACGAGCCGAAGGTCCCAAGTCCGGGATCCCCTGGGGATGACGAGAGAGGTACAAAGTTGAAGTTGGCGGCGGAACTCTTGAACTTACCGGCCACGATCGCCTTCGCCTGTGCCTTGAAGTAGTTAGAGAAGTTCCAGTTCGTCGATGTAATGATCGAATCCGGGCAGGCCGAATGAAAATCATTGAACTGGCCAACTGCATAAACGTGGTTCGACTGAGCGACCTTGCAGAAACTCGGGTCATCGATCCACCCGCGAATGACGTCGGCACCAGAGCTAATTAGGGTCTGCGTCGCTTGAGTTGACGCGGGCGGGTCAAAGTAACTGTTGTCCCAAATGACCTTTTCGGTGCACTTTGGATTCACGCTCTGACAACCCAACAAGTAGCCGTTGACGTCGAGAACGTCACCGGGGTAGGCGCTTGGTCCGACGAAGCCAATCACGTTGGACTTGGTCATCAGTCCGGCCGCAACCCCCGCGGTGTAGGCCAGATTCCAGTCAGGTAGCCAAAAGGACGCGGAGTTCGCCGACTGCGCGGTTGGGTCGCCGCCGCTGTAGCAGTAGACCTTGGGGTTCTTCTTACAAATGTTGGTCAAAATGCTGCCCAGGCCCATGGTGTCGACGATCACGTTGGCACCCTTCGCAATAGATTGCGTGATGATCGAACCGGTCTGGCTCGTGTAACCCAAGTTGTAGATGCCCTGCACCTTCGTGTTCGGCACCGTTCCCATTGCCTTCATCGCGACTTCTTGGGAGGTGTTGTATCCACCATCATTCATCGGTCCCGTATAGAGCCACACTGCGCTGACTTTCGTCACGCCACTCGTCTGTTTATTCGCGCTCGGCGACCCGCCGCCGCAACTAGCGAGCATGACGCCGCAGAGACTGAGTACCGAGGCGAATACGACTGTCTTGTGCGTCAACTTATTCATCGTTGCCGCCCTCCCCTTATGTCATTCCAACCGTGGATCACCATGATCATCGGCCCCCTGCTGCGTGGTATTGCGAGAAGCACCGTATGGATGCGGGTCCCGCGCACTATCACGCACTTCGCGCAAAGTTAGCGGCGTCGAGTTGCAATGTCAAGAGAGTGACGTCGCTTTTTTTGATGTGACCGCGCCGGCCGCTAATTACCTTTAATTTGTTGGGTCAAACCAGTCCGAATCTCTGCAACAGGGAACGATCTCGCCCACGGGCAGGGCATGCGTCGACGTAGACAAGAAAGTGACGTCACTCTCTTGACATGTCATTGCCATTTCGTTAGCCTCAAACTCAATGCGAACCGTCAACACAACACCGCTCTGCGTGAAGGACACCTGGCTGAGACCTTCTGGGGTTGGACGCGCGTACGCACCGTCCCTGAACCAGTCCTAGAGGCGAACCGGGGAGACGCCAATGGCAAGCGTTGACGAACAGGCTGAAGCCCTCACACTTCGCGGCATTGAGAAGCGATTCGGCGAACTCGTGGCAGTTGAAAGGCTCACCTTGTCGTTCAAGAAGGGCGAGGTCCACGCACTCCTTGGAGAAAACGGCGCGGGCAAATCGACGTTGATGAACGTGGCCGCAGGCTTTCTCACTCCTGATGAAGGGGAGATGGAGGTCGACGGCCACAGCGTAAGTTTTGGCTCACCACGAACGTCCCTGGCCGCAGGCATCGGGATGGTACACCAACACTTTCGATTAGTGGAGAAGTTCACGGTCGCGGAAAACCTCGCCATTGGTGCCGACGACGTGAGCGGCGTCTTATCGCACCGTCAGCTCGCAGAACGAGCCCGCGACCTCGCCCAGCAGTTCGATATCGATATTGATCCCACCAGTCCGATCTGGGCACTCTCTGAAGGCGAGAAGCAACGCGTTGAGGTGCTGCGCACCCTTTCTCGCGGCGCACGCGTGCTCATCCTCGACGAGCCGACCGCTGTGCTGACCCCTGACGAGGCCGATCGTCTCTGTCGAAACTTGAGAGGAATGGCCGCCGACGGGACCACGGTCATCTTCATCTCCCACAAACTGAACGAAGTTCTCAACGTCGCAGACCGAATTTCGGTGATGCGACGCGGCGCCTTGCTGGAGACGAAAGATCGGCGTGATTGCAACATCGAGACGTTATCCAAGATGATGTTTGAGGACCACGCTGCCAGTGAAGAACAACTGCGGCACCAGCAACGCGCAAGCGGAAATGAAGTCCTCGCGGTGACACACCTCTCTACTCGCGACGACCGAGGGGTTTCCGCACTCCACGACGTCTCTTTCGTCGTTCACCAACGCGAGATTGTCGGCGTCGTCGGTGTCGCCGGCAACGGTCAGAAAGAACTCGAGAAGATGGTGACGGGAGACCGTCGTCCCGACCAAGGGTCAGTTGCCATCGAAGGAGTCGATATTGATGGTATCCGCAGCGCACTGAAAGCGGGCCTGGCCTACATCCCCGAGGATCGCATTGGGACGGGGCTCGTTCCCTCCCAGTCGATTTGGCGAAACGCGATCCTGCGCAACTACCTTGAAGGGCCCATCAAGCGACGGGGCATGATTCGAGGACGGCACGCTCGGTCGTTTGCGTCCGAACTCGTCGCTCGTGTGGAGCTCTCGACGAGTGACACCGCCACTCTTGTGCATCAATTGAGTGGTGGCAACGCGCAGAAACTGCTCGCCGGGCGCGAACTTGAACAGCGACGACGCATCGTTGTTGCCGTCAATCCCACCCAGGGCCTCGACATCAAGGCCGCCGAGGCCGTGCGCAAAGCACTCAGCGAGGCCTGCGACAATGGCCTGGCCATTCTCCTCATTTCAGCAGACCTTGACGAAGCGCTCGGCCTCGCGGACCGGATCCTCGTACTGTACGAAGGACAAGTCACTGGAGAGTTCACTGCTCAACAAGCTGACCGTGACCACATTGGCATGTTGATGGGAGGGGCCAAGCAATGACTGTCGAATCACCGCGCTCATTCCTCTCGAACTACTCGCGACTTGCCAAGTCACGTTCGTCTCGGTTGCGATGGCGTATTGAGCGTCGCGCTCAACCACTCAATCTCGGACTCTTCCGTGTCGTGGCGGTTTTTCTGGGCATCCTGGTTTCGCTGGCGGTGGCGCCTTTCTTCACGTCCGCATCCGCTGGCACGCTGTACAACTCAATGTGGAGCGGAACTCTTGGCTCGACCACGGGCCTGGAAAACGTGCTCACCATTTCCATTCCACTGATCCTCTGCGGACTGGCCGCCTCGATTCCTTACCGACTCCAACTCTGGAACGTCGGCATCGACGGGCAGATCTACATGGGAGCCTGGGCCGCTTCGGGAATCTCGTACCACCTCACCAACCAACGTAGCTTCATCATCATCCCGATCATGCTGCTCACGGCCATGGTCGCTGGCGGCCTTTGGATCCTCGTTCCCACACTCGCCCGCGTCTTCCTCGGCGTGAGTGAGGTCATCACTACCTTCTTATTGAACTTTGTCGCGCTGGGATGGTTGATGTATTGGGCGACCGGTCCATGGTACGCGCCGAGTGCCGCCGGAGGCGTGTTCGCCGTCGCGATTCCCCCACAGGCTGACCTCGAACTCCTCAACATTAATAACCTCGTCGTCAACTGGGGCATCCTGATCGCACTTGGTTTACCCCTCGTATTCTGGGCCGCTAATCGTTACTCGCGGTGGGGCTATGAGGTCACCATGATCGGTGCGAGCGAAAAGGCGGGCCGCTACGCGGGAATGAATGTGAAACGGACCCTCATTACCACGATGCTCATCGGCGGAGCTCTTGGCGGCCTTGCCGGCGCGCTCAACTTAATGGGGACGAACTACCAATTGACACCGGGCGTGACCAACAACACCGGCTTCAACGGTCTGATCATCGCGGTCTTAGCCGGTGCCAACGAGTTCGGGGTCCTGATACTCGGACTCGTCTACGCAGTTCTACTTTCGGCAGGCGACGCAATCCAAGTTGTCGGAGAGTCCGCCAACCTGGTCTTTGCGGTTATCGGCGTCACCCTCATCTTCGGCACGTTTGGCGAGGCATACGCTCGGCTCCACCTCGTACACACCCGTCCCGCCGACGTACCAGGGACCACCTCGGAAGGTGCCCTTTGAATGACACGCTTGTAGTCGCATCGATCGCCAGCGCCATCTCAAGTAGCACCGCGGTACTGATCGCGGCTACCGGTGAGCTTCTCGTTGAGAAGACCGGCGTCTACAACATTGCGCTGGAGGGCGTCATGCTCGTTGGCGCTCTCTCTGGCTTCTTGGTCGACCTCGCCACGGGGTCCTGGTTCCTCGGGCTGGCGGTTGCGGCCATCGCCGGAGGACTGTTCGCTCTGCTCTATGGAATCATTACGGTCCTCTTTCGAACCGACCTCATCGTCGTTGGTGTGGCCCTTATTCTCGTCGCGCAAGGCCTCACCAACACCCTTGGAACGAGTCACGTGGGCCAAAGCGCTAAGTCCGTTATTCCCATCTGGAATGTACCGCTCCTCTCCCATATTCCATTCCTGGGCGTTGCCCTCTTTCGACAATCAGTAGTGACCTACGTTGCGATGCTTATGCCCGTCGGCGCCGCCTATCTCCTGAATCGAACCCGTCATGGACTGAATATGAAGGCGATCGGCGAGAATCCGGAGGCAGCGGACGCGTCAGGAATCTCCGTCATCGGTTGGCGGCTCTTTTACACGACCGTCGGCGGTGCTCTCGCCGGAATTGGCGGAGCCGTGATCACTCTCGGCATCGTGAAGGACTGGGTAAGTGACGTCACCGCTGGTGAAGGGTGGATAGCCTTCGCCGTCGTCTTCTTCTCCGGTTGGCAGCCGGGTTGGATCATCGTCGGCGCGTATTTTTTCGGTTCACTGAGCGTGCTTGGATACGTCGGCCAAGCATTGGGTTGGCCCATTCCGAGCCAATTCTTCACCATCTTGCCCTATCTCGGTACGGTCCTCGTGATGATTCTTCGCGCGTGGCTCCAACGTCGACGAGGCGCCGTCAGCTGGCCAGCCGCACTCGGACTCCCCTTCTATCGTGGATAGATTTGACCCTGCGATAAATGCCTTGAACGATAGGCTTTCGTCACGGCCGTACCGACTCCGCAGCCGGCGACGCCTGCCACGGCGAGTCCAGTCGACGAGAGAAGAACGCAGATGACGGCAATTCCGACTACGAAAAAGGGTCTCCAAACCCGACAGAAAGTGCTGGATGCCGCCCGGCGCGTCTTCGCCCGCGATGGCTACGTCGAGGCCCGGATGTTCGACGTCGCGGTCGAGGCCGGCCTCTCTACGGGCGGACTCTACCGGTACTTCGATAACAAGATCGACCTTTTCGCGGCCGTGATTGCCGACATCCATGAAGAGTTCTTCCAAATGAGTGGACACACTCGACCACTGCTCGTGAGCGACCCCTACGCGGCACTGACTGAGGCGAACCGGGGTTATATCGAGCACTACTTCGAGCACCGTGAAGTCATGCGAGTCTTCATCGAAGCTGCCTCGATCGAGGAACAATTTCGCGAAATTCTTCGTTCAATGCGCGATCGTCACGTCAAGCGATTCACCAGCGCCTACACGAACCTTTACGGTGGCGGCGACGTAAACGGAATAGCCGTTGATGTCGCAACGGAAGCCATGGCGTGCCTCACCGAGCAATGTTGCTACGTCTGGTTTGCACAGGAACACGACAACCACCGTCCGGTATCAATTCACGAGGCCGTCACCGTCACGACACAAGCGTGGTACGCGATGCTGTTCGCAGGTCGCACACCCATCACCTGACTAGGCCAGGCGTACTCTCCCACTCAAGACGGCGCCCACGCCGTTGATTGACGCAACGTAGGAAGTCTCTTCGTCCGAGGTCCATCCCGACAGGTCAAGGGTCGCTCCGGGATACACAGGCGCCGAAAAGCGAGCAGTGAGTTCACTCACATCGACCGGACTTCGATCCTGCACGCGCGCAGTCTCGATCACCACGGCACCTAGGGTGCAAAGGCCATGCAGTATCGGGCGCTCGAATCCCGAAGCCCGAGCAAATTCCGGATCGATGTGCGCGGGATGGCGATCGCCTGTCAACCGGTAGAGCGCTGCTTGGTCCTGCGTCGTCTCGACCCTGGTCTCCCATGTCGGTGCTTCACCAGACACGGAACCAGCTGCGCTCGGTCCTCGCTCACCACCAAATCCTCCTGCTCCGGGTACGAAGATGAGATAAGTGGTCGTGAAGTACTCGCTAGTAACGCCAATCTCGACGAGAGCCGCTGAACTCTTGTCCAATACGTTGGCAATCGTGCCCGCCATGACAAAGGAGCCTGACGTTGGCATGGTTCGCAGCATCGAGAGTTCCTGACCAACGTGCAACGACCTTGAGCGATCGTATGTCCCGAGTTCGCCGGCCGCCTCAACTGCCCAGAGGCCGAGCGGCAGGGCGAAGGTGGGGAGGACCTTGAGCACTTTCTCGTACACGAGTTCGAGATCAGTAGCGTGAGCGCCAACCGCCAGTGCGTACAACATCACGTCGCGATCGTCATATGACACTGAGCGAGTCCCGAGGGACCGGCCGACCAACTCCCCCATGGTGGGTGCGCGCACGGACCTACAGACCTTTCTCGCGAGGTTGCCTGGCGCGCGACAATGCCGCACGACGTTCGTCAGAATCAAGCAGGTATTCGCGTCGTGTTGACCAATGGGCAAGATCGACGTCGTTGATGAGAAGTTCGCGCACTAATTCCTTGGTTGCCCGCACAGATTCCATGGTCGAGCGGCTGATGCCTTCACAGAGTGCAAGAGCAGTCTCCACGGCGGTACCGTGAGCGCACGTGTGGGTTGCCAGCCCCACGCTGCGAGCTTCTTCTGCGCCAAGTCGTTCGTTGAAGAGGAAGAGGCGCGAAACGGTATCGCGGCCTAATGTCGCCACAAGAGCGGCTATTCCTTCGGGTCGATACAGCAGTCCCAATCGGGTCGCCGGAACGGCGAAGAAGCCGCCCTCGGCGCAGACCCTCGCATCACATGTCAGGACGAGTTCGACGGCCCCTCCCACGCACGCACCTTCTATCGCCGCCACAAGTGGCACCGGCACCGCTCGCAAACGGGTTATGGTCGTCGCGAGCACGTCATCAACGTTGAGGTCGCTAACCCCCTTGCCGAGTTCACCAAGGTCCACGCCCGCGCAAAAGACGTCGTCGTCACCGGCGACGATTACCGCTACGACCCCCTGAGCAATTTCAGCTTCGACGGTATCGGCGAGGTCCTTGAGCATCACGAGGCTGAGCGCATTTCGTTTCTCCGGCCTTGATATTCGAATCAGCGCAACGTCGGCGAGCCGTTCGACATTAAGCGTTTCCATCGAGTTAGCTGTTAAGCCCGACGTGGCCCCACCGACTCTTCATGATGTCAAGGGTACTGGGGAGAGCAGCTTCGAGTTCTTCACAGATATCGAGCAGGGGGCCCTCCGCGTTGTACGGGGCCACCACCTGTAATCCGACCGGGAGGCCCCCGCTCAGACCAACCGGAACACTCGCTGCGGGCGATCCGGAAACGTTGAAGGGCGCGGTGAAGGGGAAGGCTCCCCAGAGCGAGTCAACTTTCACGCCATCAATTTCGGTTGGGCGCTCACCCAGCGGAAATGATAAGGACGCCATGGTGGGAGTGACAATGAAGTCATAGTTAGAAAAGACGGTCTCGATTCGACGACGTATCTCCTCGTGCATTGCTCGGGCTGCAGTACGTTGAGCATCAGTAACTCGCTCACCGCCTTGAATGGCCCTACGCGCGTATAACGTGAGGTCTTGGGACTTTTCGAGCAGGTGTTTGCGGTATCGCCACTCGTCATCGAGCACCGGTGGCCCAAAGGCTTCGGTCCAACCTTCGATTGGCAATGAGATCTCTTCCACCTCGTGACCCATCGCCGCGAGCAACACGACGGTCGCGGCCGTCACCTTTCGCACACCCGGATCGACGGCGTGACCCTCCGGTGCCGGGCTCCACGCAATGCGCCGGCGCGTCCGTAGATCTCCCCGGGCCAAGTCAAAGCCCAATTGCACCGAAAGCAGGCGCCTCGCGTCGTCGACGGTTCGCGTGATCGGGCCAGCGCACACAAACGGTGACATCGCCTTGAAGGCTTCATCTTCTGCGAGTTCGGCAAAAGTGGGCTTCAGGCCGAACAACCCGCACATCGCCGCCGGGATTCTTATCGATCCACCGCCGTCGGAGCCCAGCGCAGCGCTCGCAAATCCCGCTCCTACACTCGCGGCAGCTCCCCCGCTCGAGCCCCCGGCCGTGCGAGTGGGGTCCCAAGGGTTCCCGCACGCTGGACCCAGCAAATTTTCGGTCGTCGCGCTCTGACCGAACTCTGCGGTATTGGTCTTACCAGTAAAAACGGCGCCCGCGCCACGCAGTCTCGCAACCGGCTCGGAGTCGACGTTGGCCGGCCGACTCCCATACAGTCTTGAACCAAGGGTCGTCACCGCGCCGCGCACATCAAAGAGGTCCTTTATGGACACTGGCACGCCGAGTAGCGGCGGGACATCATCATTTGTTCGATAGGACTGCTCGGCAAATCTCGCCTGTTCCATGGCAATTTCAGACGTAACACTCAAGTAGCTATGGAGTTGACCGTCCAGTAACTCGATACGTGAGAGGGCGCTCTCGGTAACCTCGACCGGCGATACTTCATGGTTCCGGTATGCGTCAATTAGTGTGCCAATCGGCCAAAAGAGATAATCGCGGTCAGCCATGGGGTAGCACTCCCCCACTTATGCCGTAGGTCTCGCCCGTAATGTAACCAGCGCGATCGCTCAACAAGAACGAGGCGAGCGCCGCCACATCCTCAGGCTTGCCAACTCGACCCACTCGGCTTCGCCGCTCGGCGTAACCCTCAAAGAATTCCGCGGGATAGACCTTCAAGAGGAAGTCGTTGTAAATGAGTCCGGGCGCGATGGCGTTGACCCGAATGCCGTGTTGGCCAACTTCTGCCGCGGCCACTCGCGTCAACGCGGTGACCCCGGCCTTGGCGGCCGAATACGCGACGCCATGCTCCGTGGATGTCTCCCAGGCAGCAATGGAAGAGATATTAACGACCGCGCCGCCGCCACGCGTGATCATCACTGGCAGGACATTACGCAAACAGTTGAAGGTGCCGTTGAGGTCAACATCAATGGTACGTAGCCAAGTCTCGCGCTCCATCTCCACGAGCGGCTGCAATTTGGTCCACCCAGCACTGTTGACCAAGGCATCGATGCCTCCCCTCCACGCAACTGCCTGATCGACGGCTTCCTTCACCCCGTCAAAGTCCGTCACATCAAGTGGAATTGCGAGAAATTCGCGGCCAAAAGTGGCGCCAAGCGACTCAGCGAGTTCATGACAGCGACGCTCGTGTGCGTCAGTGATGACGACGTCGTAGTCAAGCGACGCCAATTCGCTCACAATGGCGGAGCCAATGCCAGCGCCTGCACCCGCGGTGACGAATGCAACTTTGCGTGAGGACGAATCACTCATGAAGCCTCCAACTCCTTTACCCATGGTCGGGCTACCGCGAGAAAATCTGGCGCGGCTATATCAGTGACGAGGTGTCCCACGCCGACTAGTTCCTCGAACGTGGCGTGTGACAAGTGCTCAAGCATGATTTCGGCGGCCCGACGTGGACACCATGGATCCATCGATCCGGTGATCACCAGCACCGGCTGCGCGATCTTCTCCAAGCGAGGATTCAACGGGTCGTCACGCATATTACGAACAGCCCTTGCTCCATTCACGTAGCCCCGAGCATCCCCGATCGCGGCCAGTCGTGCTTCGACAATGGATGCAAAATTGGCGTCAGCACCAGCCAATTGCGATCGAGTGTCCTCCTCAATAATTGTCCTCATCGTGCCGGAGTCACCAGTAAGCACTTCGGAAATGCGATGTTCCATTGACTCGGCGGCGACTCGGCCCACCACCGAGGAAGTCGCCACGGCGATGACTCCTAAGACCAGGTCTGGTCGTTCAGCGGCGGCCCACAATGCGATGCTGCCGCCGAGTGAGAATCCGATGCAGACTGCCGGCCCAGTCATTTCAAGGAAGCTGACGAGGTCACGACCGAACTGGGTGATCGTTCCTTCCCCTTGACCCAAGGACGTGGCTCCGTGCCCTCGAAGGTCATACGCGATGGACTCAACTCCGGTCCAGTCAGCCTGGACTTCGTTCCAAATATTCATGTCCTGCCCGAGGCCGTGAATGAGTACCAGTCGTTGGCCACGCCCCACTTGACGGTACGCAACCTCGATATCGCCGAGGGCGGCTCGCTCCACTGGGGGTCGTTGGGTCACAGTTACGCGGTGCCTTTCTTACTTCGTCCTCTTCTCACTTTAGCGATAGTGACGTCACTTTACTACTTTTCTTGAAACCCCTTTATTTTCATGGATTTTGTGTAATCGACGTTGAGTTTTGGTAGAGGTCTGCCACCAACTTCCATTCCGCGGGCCAGTTCTCAGGCTCACTATAACCAGTCATATCCATGATCTCTCGAAGGTGTGCGGCCACATCGTTAGCTGACAGAACCCCTTCTCGCGTTGGATGCTTGTAGTAGCCCCCCGTTCGGGCAGTGAAGACTCGTGCCACACTGCCAGCACCGACCGACCAGATCTCGCCATTTACCGAACACTCGTCGGAGCTGAGATACATCACCACTGGAGCGACGTGCTCGGGACCCACCGCCTCATTCGGTAGTTCGGCGTAGAGGTCATCGCCGGACATTCGCGTTCGCGCCATGGGCGCCACCGCGTTGGCCTTTACCCCCCAGCGCTCACACTCGAGTCGTAGGGCGGATAAGAGTCCGTCGATACCTCCCTTGGCGGCGGCGTACACGTCGGCTCCGTAGATGCCGAAGATTCCGAGCCCAGATGTCGTAAAGACGATCCGACCGCGCTCTTGTTGCATCATGTGCGCGTACGCAGGGTGCGTCACATAAAACGCACCACCCAGATGCACGTCGAGAAGTTCATGGATTGTCCTCACGTCGAGCTTCGCGAATGACGACAAGCGCATGTTGCCAGCATTATTAACAAGAATGTCCACGCCGCCAAATTCGTCGATGGCGTGTTGAATAATCGCCTCACCACCCTCAGGGGTTGCGACGCTCGTGGTGTTCGCCACGGCCGTGCCACCACGAGCCACTATCTCTCGAGCGACCAATTGCGCCGGTGAGTTATTTGTTCCCGCTCCGTCGAGGGCCGCGCCAATATCGTTCACGAGCACCGTGGCGCCTCGTGCCGCCAGCTCAAGTGCGTAACTTCTCCCTAGCCCCGCACCGGCGCCCGTCACCACCGCGATACGACCCTTCAAGTTCAAGTAGCAACCGCAGCTGTTGGATCCCTGACACTCACAGCTCTCACAAGTACAGTTCGCGCAGTCACATTGAGCATTCGTGCACGCTCGCGTTGAAGTCATCATTACTTCCTTCTCTCGTCGTAACCCACCCCTTCTAGCAGACAACTCCGCGAACGCAAATGGCTGGGGCGCGAGACCTGTACCAGTTTTTTCTTTCGAATGCAAGGGTTCGCGCACTTTGAAACGGCACATTCGTTGGCATCCCTATCTGCCCATCAACAGTCACAACGAGGGCTAAACCGTTCGAGTGCTAACGCCACGACTCGCCTAAACGTACCGATCGCCGGCACCGTGTGGACATCGCCCCGACGTGGTCGAACTAGTTCGGATGCAGACCGTTGCACGCTCGAGAGTCGCGAAGCGAATTCCCCTCGATGACTGTGCGTAGAGCCCGTGACTGCGTCAACCCGCCCCGACGCCAGGACCTAACTCAGTAACTTTCGAGTGCGCCGATGCGGGGACGTTCTACTTACGCACACCTCAGTCAGTCCGGCAACTTGAATCGTGCCGATTTTCCTGGAGGACAATTGATCTCCAAGGCGGCCTATTCGAGTAGTTGTAATTGCCCAGCGAGACGTGGCAAAAATCCCTAATTTCATCCCTAACATTTCTCAATAGCCACGGAACGCACTGAACGGACTGAACGCAAAACCCTATGAATATGGGGTTCTCTGAATCTAATGAATAGAGAATAATGAACTCGGTGGCCTTTTAATCCCAAGGTACCGGGATCGAGAC
>Ga0307374_10003755_pt1 | contig 25741 bp, 27 predicted proteins | sample OX3MG_FD_202532 | JGI IMG/M metagenome (GOLD analysis project Ga0307374, IMG submission 202532) | Soil microbial communities from Risofladan, Vaasa, Finland - OX-3 | ecosystem: Environmental > Terrestrial > Soil > Coastal area > Acid sulfate soil | place: Finland: Risofladan, Vaasa | collected...
CCTCGCTCGGCCGGGCGTCGAGAGCCCGCAGCACCATGGTCGGGCCGCTTCGCCACAGCCACACCATCAGCCCCGACGCCACGAGCACGAAGATGGGCGACGCGATCAGCACCGGCAGCCCGACGATCACCAGCACGACGCCCACGACCAGCCCGACCACGAGGCTCGGGACCAGGCAGATCCGACTGGCCCGGCGGCCGTTGACCCGGACGGCCCTTGCCTCCTCGGCCCCTTCGGCACCGCGCTCGGGTGCGGCTACCGCCGACGTCACCGGAGTGGGCGAGGACGCGTCGGCCCCGGGGCGAGGGCTCCGGGGCCGACCGGAAGAACCTTGCCCCGACCGTCCCGATCCCCTCGATCCGGATGATCCGGTTCCTGAGGAGGACCGCTTTCCCGACGTCGTGCGGCCTTTGCCACCACCGCTTGCCGTGCCGCCACCGCCGCTTTTTCCCTTGGCGGTGCCACCGCTCCGTGAGGAGCCACTGCCTTGGGAGCCGCCGCCGGTGGCCCCGCCCCGACCGCCATTTCGGCTGCGGTTCCGACTGCGATTCCGATTGCCGGTGCTGCCTCCCGCCGGAGAACCGGCGTTCGGAGCCGGGCCGGACGGATCGGCGCGATCTGAAGAGTCCATGGTCCGAGCAGTGTACGGCCGCTCAGGGCCTCGTCCGGACCATGGCCGATCGGTACCGCGCCTCGTACCACTCGGTCAGCCGAGCCATCGACCAGTGCGACGCCCGGTCCGACGCCGCGTCGAGCCAGCGATCCCGCTCGGTCAGGGTCGCACCCACCGGCCCTCCCGCCAACACCGAGGCCAACGCCTCGGACAGGGCCGGCGCGTCGCCCGGCGGCGTCAGCACGGCATGACCGCCGGCGGCGTGGCGATAGCCGTCGATGTCACTGGCCACCGCCACCGTGCGGGCCGCCATGGCTTCGAGGAGCACCACTCCGAAGGACTCCCCTCCGAGCGATGGTGCACAGAGCACGTCGGCCGCCACCAACCGGCGGATCTTCTCCTCCTCGGACAGGACCCCGAGCCACCGGACGTCTGATGACTCGGGGTGCCGGCGCCGCAGGGACTCGGTCTGCGGTCCGTCCCCGCCGATCCACAGCTCGGGTCGTGGCAGGCCGTCAGTCGGCGACCACGCGTCGCCCGACCTCCCCATCTGCCCGAACGCGGTGAGCAGGACCTGGAGACCCTTGCGTTCCTCGTGGCGACCGAGGAAGAGCACGGTCGGCCGATCCTTCGGCCACGGGTCCACCCCCTGATAGTGATCGACCTCCACCCCGTTGAACCCGACGTCGTAGGTTCCGCCCAACGCATCGAAGGCGGTCGACCGGGCCGCTTCGGACACTGCACATCGAACGGCGAATCGGCGGGCCGATCGGCGGACCAGTGGACGCAGCGCCGTGTAGAGGGGGCTCCCGCCGCTGCGGTGGAACGTGACGACGAGCGGAGGAAGATAGCGACCGAGGATCAGCCCGTATGGCACGCCCGGCGTGAACGGTTCGTGGATGTGGACAGCATCGAAGCCACCGGTACGGATGGATCGGACAGCGTGGGCGACAGCGGGAAGGGACACGGTGACCGGAGCCACGGAACCGTTGGCCGGCAGGGACACCGAGCGACCGGTGGCGACCAGTTCGACGTCAGCCGGTGTGTCGGCAGGGTCGTCGATCGGGGCGAACACCACGGCCCGGTGGCCACGCACCTCGAGCGCCCGAGCGAGACCGAGCACTTGGCCCTGGACACCACCGGGCCGCGACAGGCTGTACGGGCAGACGAGGGCAATCCGGAGCGTCGGTGGGGTGCAGTGTTGGTTCAGGTCCACCAAGCGGTCATTCCATCATGGAACGACGTTCGCGGCGCCGGCTCCACTTGACCCCGTACATGGCGTCGTCCGCACGACTGAGGAGCTTGGACGGGTCGGTGTCCGAATTGTCGACGAAGACGCCACCGACCGAGGCCAGCACGCTGAGGGTCCGCCCGTCGATCCGGTAGGGCCGGGCCAGGGCCGACGAGATGCGCTCGGTGATGCGCAGCATCTCCTCCTCACCCCGTTCGATGTCGCACACCACCACGAACTCGTCGCCGCCCAACCGGGCCACGGTGTCCGACGGGCGAACGATGGCCAACAGGCGACGCGCCACGGCGATCAACATGTCATCGCCCACGTCGTGCCCGAGCACGTCGTTGATCTCCTTGAACTCGTCGAGGTCGAGCAGGAACACAGCCACACCGCGTTGCCCGTCGCCATCGCCGTCGCCCGGCGTCGCCGCCGTCGCGCCGGCCAGGGCCAATCGCTCGATGGCCTGTTGGAGGCGCTCGGCGAGAAGGGTGCGGTTGGCCAGCCCGGTCAGCGGGTCGTGCAGGGCCAGCTCGGCCAGCCGCTCCTCGTTCAGCTTCTGCTCGGTGACATCGTGCATGGCCACCACCGCACCGAGCATCCAACCCTCGTCGTCGACGAGTGACTGGCCGTTCACGCTGACTTTGCGCCGGTCGCCGGTGCCGGACTCCAGCACGATCTCCACGTCACGAAGTTGCTCACCGGACATGGCCCTGATCAAGGGGTTCTCGCGCTGGGCCATCGCCGTCCCATCCGGTCGGAGGAGCCCATGGTCGGTGGGGATCCGCCCGATGGGATCGGAGGTCTCCGACAACCCGTGCAGACGACGGGCCGACGGGTTGAACACCGTGATCCGACCCTCGGCGTCGCAGGCCACGATGCCCTCCTCGAGGGTGTCGAGCAACACCTGCAGGAACTTCTCGTCCCTCCGGAGCTCCACGGCGGCCTGGCGCGCCGCGGTGATATCGCTGAACGAGGCGACGGCGCCGGTGACCGCTCCGTCGGCGGCCACCATCGGCTGGGTGTTGACCCGAACCCACATCGCCGGCTTGTCCTGGCGACGAACCCCGAGCACCACGCCGACCGAGCGCCGGCCGCCTCGAAGGCTCACCATGACGGGATGGTCCTGACCGGTCACGACCTCGCCATCGGCGTCGACCACCTCGAGCCCAGGGCCCCCATCGGCCGACAACAGGTCGGCCAGGGGCTCGCCCACCACCCGAACCCTGGGCGCCTCGAACATCACCTCGAAGGCCTCGTTGACCCGGACGATGGTTCCGGACGCATCCACCATCATCAACCCGTCGGCCAGCGATTCGATGATGGCGGACTGGCGCCGGTCCACCTCGCGGATCCGCTGTTCGAGCTGCTTCCGCTCGGTGATGTCACGGATGTTGACCACGATCCCGCCGATCGGGTCGTCGAGATGGTTGGCGGCGACCACGTCGATGTCGATGGTGACCCCGTCGGCCCGGACCGTGCGCATCTCGAGCGACACGGACAGTCGCCGCCGGGCCACCAGGTCGCGGAAGAGGGCCCGAACCGGATCGACGCTGAGACTGTCGAACAACCCGAACGCGTCCAGCCCGATGGCGTTGCTGATGTCGTATCCGAACAACCGCTCGGCCGACTTGCTGACGAAGATGAAGCGACCCTCGGCATCGATGACCACCACCACATCGAATTCGTGCTCTCGCATCGAGGTGAAACGCGGCTCGCCGGCCGGGCGAGGGGCTTTGTCGACAGGGCGAGGTGCATCCTCCGATCGGAGATCGGGAACCGGGTGGGATGGCGCGGCTCGCTCGTTCTCGGACCGGTTGACCGTCATGGGTGGACCGAGCAGCTCGAACTCGGCGTCACCCGGCAGCGGTCGACTCTCGAATTTGGTCATGCCGCACCATCGGACCGGTCGACCGACCACAGCGGTTGGAAGACGTGCCACTGCTCGGGAGCCTGGCGGATGAGCCCTTCGAACCGGGTGGCGATGGCCTGGGTGAGCCGGGTCACGTCAGCCCGGAACGAGCCGTGCCGGGTGGTGTCGAGGGGGGGCTGCACGACCGCACGGTGATCGGCGCCCGGACCGCTGTAGACCGCCCCGGTCACCAGCGCGGCACCCGATCGGAGCGCCAGGGTGGCCGGGCCGGCCGGCATGGTGGCCTTCTCGCCGAAGAACTCGACGTCGATGCCCTTGCCGGTCAGATCGCGGTCGCTCAACAAGCCGACCAATCCTCCGTTGCGCAATGTGGCCATGATGGCGCTCGGTGTCGATTCGTCGAGGGGCACCACGATCAGCCCCATCGCCTCCCGCTGGGCCATCATGAACTCGAACAGCTCCGGGGGCTCCACCCGCTCCGCCACGGCGGTCATCGGCAGGCCTTGTGTGGCCAGAAAGGCGCCCCCGAACTCCCAGCTCCCTACGTGTGGCAGTGCCATGATCACGCCCTTACCGGTCGCCATGCCGTCGACCAGATACTCGAGACCCTGGGCCAGCGTCCGCGCTTCCACCTCCAGCGGTGACGTGGTTCCGAGCCGGGCCCCTTCAACCCAGTAGCGAGCGTAGGCCCGATAGGAGCGGCGCGCCCACCGATCGAGGAGCGCGGTATCGGCGCCATCGGAGTCGAGTACCCGGCGCAGGTTGTTGGTGACGGTCCGACGAGGATTGCCCCCCACCCTGAACAGCACGTCTGCGGCCACCGCGGCCATGCCCATGGCCACCGGCTCCGGCAGCGCGGCCAGGCACCGGCTCAGGGTGGTATAGGTGTGAAACGCCGCTTGTCCCTTGTTCACGAGCCCTCGTTGGCGGTCGACTGGCCGGTCGGCTCAGGTGTGGCGGCGACCGGTGCGCTGGCGGAGCCCCTGACGGGCATGCCTGGCGCGCCAGGTCCGACCGGAACGACTGGCCAGCTCGCCCTGACGGCGGGCACGCCACCTCGACGGCGAGGCCGACGAGCGCCTGGCGGAGGTACGGGAGATGCTGCGGACCCGTCGCTGGCGTCGCGGCGTGGTCACCGGGACCGGAGCCTCAGCCAGGCGCCACACCTTGGCAAACCGCCCGAGAGCGGTCGCCATGGTCAGCCCCAACATGACCCACAGGACCGGAACGAGGAATGACGGCGAGAGGAAGCCGATGCCCAGGAGGATCATCCGCTCGGCCCGTTCCATCAACCCACCCTTGGCCGAGATGCCGAGCGACTCCGCCTTGGCCCGCTGGTACGACACCAGCGAGGTGGCCCCGAGCACGGCGAAGGGCAGGAGCACCAGATGGCCCGGGTCGGTCGACGCCAGGTACCAGGCCACGCCGCCGAGGATCAGGGCGTCGGCCACACGGTCGGTGACCGAGTCGAAGAAGGCCCCGCGCACCGACGACGTCCCCGATGCCTTGGCCACCGGGCCGTCCAACAGGTCATGGAGCCCGGTGATGATCAACAACACGATGGCCAGGTGGAGATGACCGGTGCCCACCGCAACCGCGGTGCCGGTGGCAGAGATCAAGCCCGTGGCCGTCAGCATGTCGGCGGTGATGCCCAGCTGCTGCAGCTTGCGGCTCACGGGACCGGTACTCCGGTCAACCGCACCGCGCCATCGCCCGTCGAACATGCGAATTCCCTTCAGAACGCTCGTCAAACCCTACCATCTGCTAGCTGGAGTGAGCAGGCTTGGGCGGCAGGTCCCATGGGGGCCGCCTACAGGGCCAGGGGCTTCATCGGAGCCATCACCAACCCGGGGTCGGCCCGCCAGTCGATGCCCGGCACGTCGATGTAGAGCTCGATCTCGTTGCCGTCGGGATCGAGGATGTAGAGACTGTGGGTGACCGTGTGGTCGGTGGCGCCCACGATGGGCACGCCGGCCTCCTTGAGCCGTGCCACCGCTTCGCGCAGTTCGTCATCCGTGTCGCCGATCTTGAGCCCGAAGTGGTAGAGGCCGAGCCGCCGTCCGGCCGGTTGGGCCGCCGCCCCCTCCCCCACCTCGATCAGGAGCAGCTCGTGGTGGGTCCGCCCCGAGCTGAACACGGCCACGGGAGCCCCGGCCGGGGTGGGACCGGCCGGCTCCCATCCGAGCACGTCCCGGTAGAACGCCGCCGAGCGCTCGACGTCCTTCACGTAGAGCACCAGATGGCCGAGCTCCTTGACTTCCATTCCCTACCTCGCTTGTCGTGGTCCTGATCAGAGGAACACCAGGTCATCCGGTTCGATTCCGGTCCCCGCGTGGTCTCAGCCCGGCCACGCCCGGCGAAGCTGGTCCCACGTCACCGCCAGGGTCTGGGGCAGCACCCGGGTGTCGGCCACCGCGGTCATGAAGTTGGTGTCGCCCACCCACCGGGGCACGGCGTGGAGGTGCAGGTGCCGGGGGAGGCCGGCCCCCGCCGCCCGGCCCAGGTTGGCTCCCAGGTTGATCCCCTCGGGGCCGTAGGCCTCCTCGAGTGCCACAACGCCGGCCCGCAGGGCCGACCACAACTCCAAGCTCTCCGACTCGGTCAGATCGGCCATCGACCCCACGTGCCGGGTGGGGAGCACCATCAAGTGTCCACTGGCGTAGGGATGGGCGTTGATCACGGCATAGGTGTGGTCCCCGATCCAGAGCACGCCGTTGTCGGCCGTCGGGGGACCGCTGGCGGCGATGCGGCAGAAGACACACCGCTCGGGGTCGTCGACCGGCGGCTCGGCCGGTCCTTCCGACCGGCCCGGCGTAAGAGGTCCGGTCGAGGTGACGTACTCGCCGCGCCAACCGGCCCACAGGTGCTCGAGGGTCACGGGAGCTCCGGCACCCGGCGCTCGGCGATCTCGCGCTCGATCAGTTCGGTGAACGAGGTGACTTCGACCCCGCGCTCGGGCTGTTTGCTCCCCCTCCGATTGACCCCCACCGTGCCGGCGACCACATCGTCGTCTCCCACCACCAGGATGTAGGGGATCTTCAGCACCTTGGCCTGGCGGATGCGTGCCCCCAGGGGCTCGTCGGCCGGATCGACCGTCACCCGGGTACCCACGGCCCGTAGCCGATCGGCCACCTTTTCGGCATACACGGCGTGGTCGCCGCGCACCCCGAGCACCCGTACCTGCTCGGGAGCGAGCCAGGTGGGCAGGGCTCCGGCGTAGTGCTCGAGCAGGATGGCGAAGAAGCGCTCCACCGAACCGAACAGGGCGCGGTGGATCATGATCGGTTTGTGGCGGCCGTTGTCGGCCCCGACGTACTCCATGTCGAAGCGATGCGGAAACTGGAAGTCGAGCTGGATGGTGGACATCTGGTGGGTGCGCCCGATGGCGTCCCGGGCCTGCACGGAGACCTTCGGCCCGTAGAAGGCGCCCCCTCCCTCGTCGAGAACCAGATCGAGGTCCATGGCCATCGCCGCGTTCCGGAGCGCATCGGTGGCCTCCTCCCAGTCCTCGGCGGAGCCGACCGCCTTCTCCTCGGGACGCGTGGACAGCTCGAGGTAGAAGTCGTCGAGACCGAAGTCGCGCAGCAGCGACAGCACGAAGGCCATGGTCGAATGGAGCTCGGACGGCATCTGCTCGCGGGTGCAGAAGATGTGGGCATCGTCCTGGGTCATGCCACGTACCCGGGTCAGGCCATGGACGACCCCGGACTTCTCGTAGCGGTAGACCGTCCCGAATTCGAACATGCGGATGGGGAGCTCTCGGTACGAGCGTTGTCGGCTCTTGAAGATCAGGATGTGGAACGGGCAGTTCATCGGCTTCAGGTAGTACTGATGACCACCGTCCAGCTCCATGGGCGGGAACATGGCTTCGGCGAACCAGTCCAGGTGGCCCGAGGTCTGGAACAGTTCCGCCTTGGTGATGTGGGGGGTGTAGACGAACTCGTACCCGGCCGCCTCGTGTCGCTGGCGCGAATACTCCTCCATCAGGCGGCGGACGATCCCGCCTTTGGGATGGAACACGGCCAACCCTGAGCCGATCTCCTCGGGGAAGGAGAACAGGTCCAGCTCTGCGCCCAGCCGGCGGTGGTCGCGGCGCTCCGCTTCGGCCAGGCGCTCCAGATGAGCGGCGACGGCCTTGTCCGACTCCCATGCCGTTCCGTAGATCCGTTGCAGTTGCTGGCGCTTCTCATCGCCACGCCAGTAGGCGCCGGCCACCCGCATCAGGGCGAAGTGGCCGAGACGGCTGGTCGACGGGACGTGGGGGCCCCGGCACAGATCGGTGAAGGTCGGCGAGTTCCAGTACGTCGAGACCTGGCTGGCCGACGCACCCTCGGCGGCGGCGTCCACCTCGACGTGCCCGCTCCCGACCGCCTCGATGATCTCGCGCTTGAAGGGTTGGTCCTCGAAGAGCGCCAGGCCCTCATCGATGCTGTGCTCATGCCGGATGAACGGCTGGTCCTCCGACATGATCTCGCGCATGGTGGCTTCGATCCGCTCGAGGTCGTCATCACTGAAATGGGCGCCACCCGGAAGTTCGAAGTCGTAGTAGAAACCGTCCTCGATGACCGGGCCGATGGCGAAGTGGGCGCCGGGCCACAGGCGGAGCACCGCTTGGGCCAGCACATGTGCCGTGGAGTGCCGCAGCACGGCACGGCCGGCATCGGAGTCGGTGGTGATCACGCTGACCTGTGCGCCGTCGGGCAGCACGGCGTCGAGATCGACCTCAGCGTCGTCGAACGTGGCCGCGATGGCGGCCTTGGCCAGACGCGGGCCGATGGACGCGGCGAATTCGTAGGCGGTGGTGCCGGCGTCGAACTCCTTGATCGAACCATCGGGAAGTCGAACGGTGACGGATGCCATGGGACTGCCTTTCTGACCGGATCGTCTCGATCGGACTGCGGGGCTGGTGGTGGGTGATCGGATGCCCTCGGGCCTCATCCACCCGCCATCCCCCGAACAGGACACGCCCCTCGGTGTCGTGCGGGTCCGGCTCGGGCGAACTCCGACTACAGGGTAACGCCCAACAGGTCGGCCCCCCGAGCGACGGGGCGCCCCGATGCCGCAGCGTCGTCGAGCGCGGCCAGCGCCCCCGGCGTGTCGAGATCACGGTCGAGGCACGACCGTGCGCGCTCCAGGTCTCGTTCCTCCCCGGCAGCGCTGTTGTCCGGCCGGCCGACGGTGCGTGGAGCGGCACGCCATGCGTCCAGTCGCCGGGCGGCGCGGGGCATGTCCTCGTCCGTCCACTCCCAATCGGAACGGTAGTGGTGACCCAGCAGCGCCAGGCGGACCACCGTCGGCTCCCACTCCTTCAGCAGGTCCCCGACGAACACCAGGTTGCCGAGTGACTTGGACATCTTTGTCCCGTCGAGCCCGACCAGTCCGACATGGAGCCAGTGGCGGACGAACGGGCGGCCGGTGACCGATTCCGACTGGGCCGCCTCGCATTCGTGATGCGGGAAGACCAGATCGCGACCTCCCCCGTGCACATCGACGGTTTCCCCCAACTCGCGTAAGGCCAGCGCCGAGCATTCGATGTGCCAGCCGGGACGGCCCGGACCCCAGCGCGACTCCCACGACGGCTCATCGGGCAACGACGGCTGCCACAGCACGAAGTCCAGAGGGTGCCGCTTGTTCGGATCGTCGGGATTCCCGCCTTGCTCGGCCGCCATGGCCAGCATGGTGGGTTTGTCGAAATGGCTCACCGCGCCGAAGGTGGGGAACGTGGTGACGTCGAAGTACACCGCACCGCCGGACTGGTAGGCGTTGCCGGAATCGAGCACCGCGCCCACCAGGGTGAGGATCTCGGGGATGGCCGATGTGGCCCGGGGCTCCGACCAGGCCGGAATCAGCCCCAGGGCGGCCATGTCCGAGTCGAAACGGGAGATCTCCTCGGCGGCCAGATCGAGGTAGTGCACCCCGAGCTCGCGTGCTTTCCGCAGGATGTCGTCGTCCACATCGGTGACGTTCCGCACACACCGGGTCTCGTGCCCAAGGTCGCGCAGTCGCCGTTGCAGGATGTCGAAGGCCATGTAGACCTGGGCGTGACCGAGATGGGCCGAATCGTAGGGGGTGATGCCACAGGAGTACAGCGTGACCACGGGCCCGGCTTCGATCGGGGCCACGGTGCCGCGGGCCGTGTCGTAGAGCTGCACTGCCTGTCCCCCGCGCACGCCGTCGGTCACCTGCGCGTCAGCGGCGATCGCCGTAGCCGGCCAGCTGCACGGCTGCGTGCACCTTGTGGCGAATATTGATCGTGATGAGCACGGCGGTGAACGCCTCGATCGGTGCCGCCTGGGACAGGCTGCCGGCGTCCACTCCGCGCAATCCCTCGATCCGGTTCACCAGTGCCACGGTAGCGGCCGTGGCGTCGGCGTGATCCGAGCACACCAGCACGTCTGCGGCGATCGGCGAAGCCAACCGCTCCATCTCCGAGGCCGGGAGATGGTGGAACGAGGCCGACACCAACGACTCCGGCAGCGCGGCCTGAATGGACGCGGCCACCGAACCGCGGGGAGGAATGAGGGCGAGGAACTCGCGCCCCTCCTTGACCAGCGCGTTGGCCATCGACACCACCACCTTGCCGGCCAGCGCCCCGGCCAGCGGCTTCACGGTCGATATGGCGCTGTCCCACGGCGTCGCCACCACCACCAGGTCGCACGAGGCGACGGCCTCGTTGGCGGCGCCGCTGATGGAAAGCCGTCGATCGGGCCACGCCGCCACCAGATCACCGGCGACGGTGGCGGCCCGTGCCGCATCCCTCGATCCGATGACCACGACGTCGCCGGCGGCGGCCAGGCGCACACCCAGCCCGCGACCAGCCGGACCGGTGCCTCCCAGAATTCCGATCTGCATGACGACAACACTTGCACACGGCATTCGGCCCGATGAAGTGATGACGATAACCTGACCCGTCCATGGGACTCCTCGACGGGAAGCGGATTCTGGTGACCGGGGTGCTGACCGACGCCTCGCTGGCGTTCGCCGTGGCGCGCCTGGCCCAGCGCGAAGGAGCCGAGGTGGTGCTGTCCGGGGCCGGCCGGGGACTGTCGTTGACCCGCCGAACCGCCCGGAAGCTGCCGACCGAGACGGAGGTCCTCGAGATCGACGTGACCGAGCCCGACCAGCTGGCGGCGGCGGCGGCCGATCTGTCCACCCGGTGGGACCGAATGGACGGGTTGCTCCATGCCATCGGGTACGCGCCGCCCGAGTGCCTGGGCGGGGACATGTTCCGCGCCGACTGGGATCAGGTGCAGGTGGCCCTCCACGTCTCGGCCTACTCGCTGAAGGCACTGGTCGAGGCCTTTCATCCCCTGCTGGCCGCGGCCGGTGGTGGGGGCGGACCGGGTGCCTCGGTGGTCGGACTGGACTTCGATGCCACGGTGGCCTGGCCGGCCTACGCCTGGATGGGGGTTTCCAAGGCGGCCCTCGAGTCCCTGTCGCGTTATCTGGCGCGGGACCTCGGACCGGAGCGGATCCGGGTGAACCTGGTGGCCGCCGGGCCGATCAAGACCATGGCCGCCAAATCGATCCCCGGGTTCAACTCCTTCGAGGACACCTGGGCCGACAAGGCCCCGCTGGGCTGGGACGTCCTCGACACCGACGTGGTGGCAAGGGCGTGCGTGGCGTTGTTCTCCGACCTCCTGCCCATGACCACCGGCGAATTGCTCCACGTCGACGGCGGCGTCCACGCCATCGGTGCATGAGCTTCGGCCCGAGGAGACGACCATGGTGAGCCCCGACGGACTGCGGGCCGGCATCAGCGCCTACGTCGAGGCCATCAACGCCCGAGACCCGCAGGGCATCGCGGCACTGTTCACCAAGGACGCGGTGCAGGCGGATCCGGCGCCAGCGACTCGTGGACCTTCACGGCACGGGCCGTCCACACCTGCGCCCCCACAGTGGCCATCGACTTCCGCATCGACGTCGCGACAGCCGGTTCCGCCATGACCATCGACGGCATCGAGGTCTTCACGTTCGGTGACGACGGCCTGATCGCCTCGGCCTACGCCTACTGGGACGACGCCGATCTGCGGTTCGGCGAAGTCGGGACCGCGCCGTGATGGACAGCAGCACCCAGCTGGGAAACCTGATCGCCCGCTACGCGGAGCTGATCGACAGTGGTGACTTCAACGGGGTGGCGGACCTGCTCGGGGACGCCGCAGTGGGCGATGGCGACAGCGCCTCCCTCCTGAGGGGTCGAGAGGCCATCCAGTCGATGTTCGCGTCCACCACCCGCCTGTACCCCGATGGGACTCCCGGAACCAAGCACGTCACCACCAACCTCATCCTCGAGATCGACGAGGACGCCGGCACGGCCACCGCCCGCACCTACTGGACGGTGCTCCAGGCGGTGGCCGGGTTGCCACTCCAGCCGATCCTCGCCGGTCGCTATCACGACCGCTTCGAGCGCTCGGAGGGGCAGTGGCGATTCTCCGAGCGCCGGTACCTGATCGACCTGGTGGGCGACGTCAGTCAGCACATGCTGTCCCACCTCCCCTCGTAACGGTCGGAGCGGGGCTGGATCAGCACAGCACCCGACCGGAGCCATCGAGTGCGTTCGGGATGGTGGCCTTGACCGATGCCTTCGGCGAACCCTACGTTCGCTCAGACCGGCTGACCGATGGGGGGAGCCCGATGGAACGACTCGACGATGCCGTGGCCGTGGTGACCGGAGCAGGATCGGGCATCGGCGCGGCATGCGCGGCGCGCCTGGCGTCGGAGGGTGCCACGGTGGTCACCGTCGACATCGCCGGCGCGGTCGACGTCCACCTCGACGTGCGGGACGAGCCTGCGGTGGAAGCCGCCTTCGCCTCGGTGGTACGCGACCACGGCCACCTCGACGTCATGGTCAACGCCGCTGGAGTGGCTGGAGGTGGGCCCGTCCACCTTCTGGACGCCGACGAGTGGGACCGGGTGGTGGACATCAACCTCAAGGGGACCTTCATCACCGACAAGTACAGCGCCATCCACATGCTGGCCCAGGGACGCGGGTCGATCATCAACATCGCCAGCATCGAAGGACTGGAGGGCACCGAGGGGGGCACGGCGTACAACGCCTCCAAGGGCGGGGTGGTGATGCTCACCAAATCGATGGCCATCGACTACGGGCGTCGCGGTATTCGGGTCAACTGCATCTGCCCGGGCGGCATCGACACCCCGCTGCTCGGCGCCATCATCGATGCCGAGGGCATGGAGCTCTACCGCGACACCATGCGGGAGCGCCACGTGCTGGGACGCTTCGGCACTCCGGCCGAGATTGCCGCTGCCGCCGCCTTCCTGGCCTCGGAGGACGCCTCGTTCATCACCGGCCACGCACTGGTGGTGGACGGCGGGTTCACCGCCGGCATGCGGGTGGGCCTGCTCGACCAGATGGGAGTGTGATCGCTCCCATGCCGCGCCACGACATCAGGGACGGAGCAGTTCGATGACAACCCGCGCCACCGTGGACGGAGTCGGGGCGGCGCGCACCTTGCGCAGCCTCATCGCCGAGGAAGCTCCCATCTCCGAGCGTGATCGCACCCTCACCGGACGAACCGTCGACGCCCTGTGGGGCAGCGGCCTCATGCGATGGTGCAATCCCTTCGAGGCCGGCGGGAGCGAGCCGAGCTTTCCGGAGATGATCGGGACGTGGATCGAGCTGGCCTGGCAGGACGGCTCCCTGGGATGGATCGGGATCGCCAACCTCCCGTCGACGGCAGCCTGTGCCGCCTACCTGCCCGACGAGGGATTCGACGAGGTCTTCGGCGATGGTGACCGCGTCACCGCCGGCGGACAGTTCTTTCCCAACGGACTGGGGGAGACGGTCGACGGTGGCTACCGAATTACCGGCGCATGGAACTTCGGCTCGGGCACCGGCCATGCCCAGTACGTGGCGGCCGGCTTCATGCCCACGGTGGCGGGCGAGATGGTCACCGATGCCGAAGGGATCCCCCCTCTGCTGGTGGCGGTCATCCCTCAGCATGAGATCGTGTTCACCGACGGCTGGCACGTACAGGGGCTGAAGGGAACCGGATCGTACGACTACAACGTGACCGATCTCTTCGTACCCGAATACCGCACGTTCCCCCTGTTCTGTCGGACGCCACAACGAGGTAGCTCACCGGCGTTCCGGATGGGATTGATGCCGGTGACCGGCGCAGGCCACGCTTCGTGGGCCTTGGGCGTGGCCAAGAGCATGATCGACGACGTCACCGAACTGGCCATGACCAAGGTCCGCATGGGCGACGACGCATCCATCGCTCACAAGACCACCTTCCAGCGGAACCTGTCCCACCATCAGGCCATGTGGAAGGCGGCCCGGCTCCTGGTCGTGACGACCTTCGGCGACATCGAGCAGGCGGTGGCCGCCGGCGAGGACCTGACCCCGTCCATGCGGGCCGACATGCGGGTGGCGGCGACCTATGCCACCGAGGCCAGCCGCGAGATCGTCCAATGGGCCCATCTGGCCGGCGGGACCTCGGCCATCCGCGAGGGCAGCCGCCTCGAGCGGGCCTTCCGGGACATGTACACCGGGACGCAGCACGTCTTCATCGGCGAGAAGACCTACACCGATGCCGCCCAGATCCACCTCGGCCTCAAAGAGGACCAGCTCGGACTGTAGGGCGCCACGTTGAAGGCGCCAGGGTCGCTCAGAGCTGAAGCGACTTGACCTCGAGGTACTCCTCCAAGCCGAAGGCGCCGAGCTCTCGTCCGTTGCCCGACTGCTTGTAGCCCCCGAACGGCGCCATCGGATTGAACCCGCCCCCGTTCACGTCGACCTGACCGGTCCGAAGCCGCCGGGCCACGGCCTTGGCCCGCTCGGGATCGCCGGACCAGACCGCGCCGGCCAGCCCGTAGTCGGTGTCGTTGGCGATCTCGATGGCCTCGTCCTCGGTGTCGTACGGCATGATCGCCAGCACCGGGCCGAAGATCTCCTCTCGGGCAATGGTCATGTCGCGGGTCACCGATGAGAACACCGTCGGCCGCACGAAGAAACCGGCGCCGAGCCCGTCGGGCTTCTCCGCTCCCCCGGTCAAGAGGTCGGCGCCCTCCCCGATCCCTTTGTCGATGTAGTTGAGGACCCGATCGCGCTGGACGGCGGACACCAGGGGCCCGAGGCGGCTGGCGGCGTCGAACGGATCGCCGATGGCGTAGGTCTCGGCGCTGGCGGTGGCCAGTGCCTCCGCCTCGGCCAGGCGGCTCCGCGGCACGAGCATCCGGGTCAGCGCGCTGCAGGTCTGTCCCGAGTTGGCGTAGCACTTCGCCACGCCGTCGGGAACGGCCTTGGCCAGGTCGGCATCGTCGAGCAACACGTTGGCGGATTTGCCGCCCAGCTCGAGCGCCACCCGCTTGACGGTGGCCGACGCCACCTCGGAGACCCGCTTCCCGGCGCGGGTCGAACCGGTGAACGAGACCATGTCCACCTCGGGATGGGCGGCGATGGCCTCACCCACCACAGGACCGAATCCGGTCACCAGATTGAACACACCGGCCGGTACCCCGACCTCTTCGAAGATGTCGGCCAGGACGAAGGCGTTGAGCGGTGCCACCTCACTGGGCTTGAGCACCACCGTGCATCCCGCGGCCAGGGCCGGACCGACCTTGGCCGCGATCTGGTGCAGCGGATAGTTCCAGGGGGTGATGGCGCCGACGACCCCGACCGGCTCCCGGACGACGAGGGAGTTCCCGACGGTCTGCTCCCACGTGAAGTCGGCCGCGATCTGCGCCATCGATCCGAAGGTGGCCATGGGCAGGCCCACTTGGACCAGCTGGGAGAGCACCTGGGGCATGCCCACCTCGTGGGTGATGAGGTCAGCCAGGCTCTCCAGCCGTGCCCCCAACGCGCCGCTCACCGCGGTGAGCAACGCGGTCCGTTCCTCGACAGGCGTGGACGACCATCCGGCGAAGGCACCGCGAGCGGCGGCCACGGCGCGGTCGATGTCCTCGGGCGTGCCCTCGGGCACCGTTCCGATGACCTCCTCGGTGGTCGAGTCGATGACGTCGATCGATCCCGTGCCGGAGGAGGGCACCCATGCTCCCCCGATGTAGAGCTGGTGGCGTGCGTCGGTCTTCATGGATGGCATCGGTGCTCCCTTGCGTTCCGGTCCGGAGTCCCACTCTAGGTGCGTCGAGCCTCGGCTCGGTATGGCGCGGACCGCCGATTCCGGTGGTCCGATGTTGCATAACGCTTCCAATATAAGTACTCTCACCATGGACGGGCGATCGACGCGCCGACCGATCGGGCGCGCACGATGGAATCGGAGGAAGGTGTCCCAGACCCAACAGGAACGCAAGGCCGACACCCGGGCCCGCCTCCTGGCCGCGGCGGCCGAGCTCTTCGCCGACCAGGGGATCGACGCGGTGTCCGTGGACGCGGTGGCGGTGGCCGCCGGCCGGACGTCGGGGGCGGTCTACGCCCACTTCGGAAGCAAGCAGGGCCTCCTGCTGGCGCTCCTCGACTCGTGGAAGGACTCCGTGTTGACCGTCCTGTTGGCCGAGGTAGCGGTGTCCGACTCTCCCTACGGCCAGCTGGCCGCGGTGTGGGAGAACGTGGCCGGCACCACGTCCGAGGACTCGGCGCGCTGGTCGCTGCTCGAGCATGAGCTCTGGCTGCGGGCGGCGCGCCATCGCGAGGTGGCCGATGTGCTCCAGGTGCGCAACGCCGAGGCCCGGCGATTCAGTGCGCGGCAGCTGGCCGGATGGACGTCCGCCTTCGATGCCCGCCCACCGGTCGCCCCCGACGAACTGGCGATACTTGTCAAGGCACTGCTCACCGGCCTGGCCATGCAACGGCAGCTCGAGCCGGGGTCGGTGAGCGACGACGTGGCCGTGCGGGGCCTGGCCGCCCTGCTGGGCCTTCCGAGCCGTGTGCTGCAGCCGGACGCGGCTGCTCGTTCCGACATCCCCTCATCATCGAAGCACCCGAGACAGGAGTCCCACCATGAACACTGAGATCCGCCGGAAGCTCGGCATCGAGTTCCCCATCTTCGCCTTCACCCACTGCCGCGACGTGGTGGCGGCGGTCTCGAATGCCGGAGGGATCGGTGTGCTCGGTGCCATCGGCTTCGATCCCGAACAGCTCGACGTCGAGCTCACCTGGATCGACGAGCATGTGGGCGATCGTCCCTACGGCGTCGACATCGTGATTCCGGCCAAGTACGAGGGCATGGACGAGATGGATCCTGACAAGCTCGAAGCCCAGATCCGGGCGCTGGTCCCCGCCACCCACCGCGAATTCGCGCTCAAGATCCTCGCCGACCACCACGTCCCCGAGATACCCGAGGCCGAACGGCGGTCCAACGGCATGATCGGATGGACCGCGGCTCATGCCGCCGGGTTGATCGAGGTGGCCCTCCGTCACCCCAACGTCAAGTTGATCGCCAATGCGCTCGGCACTCCCCCACCCGATGTGGTGGACAAGGTCCAAGGAGCCGGGCTCATGATCGGAGCCCTGGCCGGATCGGTCAAGCACGCCCTCAGCCACAAGGCCGCCGGGCTCGACTTCATCATCTGCCAAGGGTCCGAGGGCGGTGGGCACACCGGCGACGTGGGCAGCATCGTCCTGTGGCCCGAGGTCATCGACGCGGTCGCCCCGATTCCGGTACTGGCCGCCGGCGGGGTCGGCAGTGGACGCCAGATGGCTGCGGCACTGGCGCTCGGCGCGCAAGGGGTGTGGTCGGGAACCCTGTGGCTCACCGTCGACGAGGCAGACATCCCGCCCAAGCAGATGGAGACCTACCTGGCGGCGTCCAGCCGCGACACCGTGCGGTCCCGGTCCTTCACCGGCAAGCCCTGCCGGATGTTGAAGAACGACTGGACCGATGCCTGGGAGGCCGAGGACACCCCCGACCCCCTCCCGATGCCCCTCCAGATGATGGTGGCCATCGAGGCCGTCTCACGGGGCCACCGCTATCCCGAGCAGGCCAAGGACGTGAACTTCAATCCTTGCGGGCAGGTCATCGGACGGGCCACGTCGGTCCGGAAAGCCAAGGACGTCGTGTTCTCGATGGTCGAGGAGTACATCGAAGCCACCGAGCGGCTCCAGGCCGGGGTCGAGGTCTGATCCGCTCGGTGGCGACGGGCGCGGCTCAGTGGCGGGGTCGGAACCGGTTCGGTCGCCAGGGTCGATAGCCGTTTCATGACAAGCCGCGGGACCGCGTGCGGGCAGTATCGATTCGTCCGCAAGAAGCCAACCGCCATCGACGTCGGGAGCCACCACGACTGACCCCTTCCGGCCGACACCATCAACCGCGTCGAGTGGTACCGGCGGTAGCGTCGCGCCAGGCGGAGGCCCCTCCGCTCCACTGCCCACCCAGCCGGAGGACCCTCCGTTTGATGCCTGCATCGGACACGCTCGACGACCACGTCCACGCCGACGCACAACCCCGGGCCCAGCGGGCTGACGCCCGGCGCAACCGGGATGCACTGCTGGCGGTGGCGGTGCCCGCACTCGCTCGATCCGATGGTGAGGTCACCCTGGAGGCCATCGCCCGGGAGGCCGGGGTGGGGATCGGTACCCTCTACCGCCACTTCCCCACCCGAGAGGCGTTGGTGGAAGCCGCCTCCCGACATGAAGTCGACCAGCTCTGCGGGGCTGTCGGCCGGTTGCTCGCCACCCTTCCTCCCGAGGCCGCGCTCCGCGAGTGGATGCAGTGGTTCGTCGACTACGTGGCCACCAAGCGAGGCATGGCTGCCGCCCTGCAGCCGGTGCTGGACTCGGACGAGCCCCAGTTTGCCCACACCTACGACCAGATCGTCTCGGCTCTGCGGGTCCTGATGGGTGCCGCCGTCGACTCGGGAGCCATCCACCCCGACAGCGATCCCGAGGATGTCCTGCGCGCCCTCCGCGGCGTCTGGTTGGTGGCCGATGAGCACCACCGCTCGGATCAGGCCCGTCGGTTGCTGAACCTCCTGATGGACGGTCTCCGCTTCGGGGCCCCCGGCACCCGAGGGAGTGGACCCTCGACCGGGTGAGGAGCGGCATCGGTGCCGGCATCGGTCGAACGTGAGGTTCTCCCCCGTGGACCGCGTGTGGCACGCTGATGCCGCGCCGTCGGCAACCGGGCGACGGCGCCGCCACGGCCCAAGGGGGATCCGCATGCCGACTCATCTACTCCACGCCGATCGTCGACGCCCGCCCGGCGGGCGCACGATCGTCCCATCGATGCAGCTGGCCGACGAAGGCGGGGCCTGACCATGGGACGCGTCGAGGGCAAGGTGGCCATCGTGACGGGAGGAGGCGGAGGGATCGGAGGTGCGACCGCCCGAACCCTGGCGCGTGAAGGCGCCTCGGTGGCGGTCGTCGACATCGACGGTGACCGGGCCCATCTCGTGGTGCAGGAGATCGAGGCGGCCGGTGGCAGCGCGCTGGCGGTACAGTCCGATCTCTCCGTCGAGGCCGAGGTGATCTCGGCCGTGGAGACCACCATGGGCCGATTCGGACGGCTCGACATCCTCCACAACAACGCCGCGCTGACCGAGTCCGACTTCCTGTCGCGGGACACCCGGGTGACCGAACTGGCCCTCGACGTCTGGGAACGGACCATGGCGGTCAATCTGCGCAGCCAGATGCTCACCTGCAAGCACGCCATTCCCGAGATGGTCCGAGACGGCGGGGGCTCGATCATCAACATGTCGTCCGGAGCATCCCTGAAAGGGGACCGGACCCGGACCGCCTACGGCGTCTCGAAGGCGGGAGTCAACACCCTGACCATGTACGTGGCCAGCGGACACGGCAAGCAGGGGGTACGGGTCAACACCATCGTCCCCGGCCTCATCATCACCGACGCCGTCCGGGCCCACCTCACCGAGGCCATGCTGGAGGGCCTGAGCCGGGCGATTCTGGTGCCGTTTCTGGGCCAGCCGGACGACATCGCCAACCTGGTCCTGTTTCTGGCCTCGGACGAGTCGCGGTACATCACCGGACAGATGATCTCCATCGACGGGGGGATGTCCGCCCATGTGGGCAGTGGGGGCCAGGAGGAGGAGTGAGTCGCCTGGTGCGCCCGGGGACCTGCCCGCCCACGAGGCGGAGCGTTATTTCCAGCATGTGAGAATGATCATCTTGCCCGTGCCCACCGCCGAGGTAGGCTGCGGGAAGCGCCACGCCGACGACCGACGGTGTGGCACGGACCCATGACGACGGGCCGGCGTCGCCGGCCAGGAGGGGATGACCATGCCCAGGATTGAGCCGATTCCGATGGACCAGCTCGCCGACGAGCCCCGGCGAATCATCGAGGACGGGGTGGCCAACGGCACCTACGCCACACCGATTCCCCTGCAGATCTTCGCCTACCGGACCAACCAGATCCTCATGACCAACGCCGCTCGCAGCGCATGGGGCCAGCAGACGCTGCTCGGAGGCCGGATCCTCGAGCTCATCCGGATCCGCAGTGCCCAGTTGGGCGAGTGCCAACCGTGCATGCAGTCCCGCAAGCACGACTCCATCACCGATGACGACGTGGCCTGCCTGATCGCGCCCGGCCATGCCACATTGACCGAGCAGGAACGGCTGGCTGTGCAGTTCCTCGACCTCCTCTCCGCCGACCACCACGCCATCGACGACGAGACCTACCGCGAGCTCGGCGAGGTCTTCACCGCGGCACAGATCATCGAGCTGGGATTCACCTGTGCCAACGCCATGGGGCTCCATCGCTTCATCCACACGCTCGATGTGTTCGGGGACAGCCAGCCGGTGATCGCCTTCGACCCCGATCAGGTCGACACCGCCTTCTCTGCAGTGTCGGAAGAGGCGTCCGCATGACCCAGACGGTATTCGTCACCGGCGCCACCGGGCTGGCCGGCGCCAACGTCTGCAGGATCCTCACCGAACGCGGTGACCACGTGCGGGCACTGGCCCGGTCCAGTGCCGACACCGACCCGCTCGTGGCCCTGGGGGTCGAGGTCATCGCCGGGGACATCACCGACGCCGACGATGTGCGCCGTGCGGCGACCGGGTCCGACTCGGCCATCCACTGCGCCGCGCTCCTCGGTGGGGCCAGCCAGCACCTGCCGGACTTCGAGGCGGTCAACGTCGACGGGACGAGGCACGTCCTCGACGCCGCCGAGCAACTGGGGCTGGGTCGCGTGGTGGCGGTCAGCACCGGCACCTTCTTCGACACGGCCGGCGGTCTCGATCGCGAGGATGCCCCGGTCACGAAGGAACCGAGCTCGGATCCGTACACCATCACCAAGATGGCGGCCTTTCAGGACGCCATGGCCCGGGCTGCCGCGGGACAGGACGTGGTCAGCGCCCACCCGGGCGCCATCTTCGGTCCGTCGCCGGTGGCGAGCAATGCGCTCGGCAAGACCAGCTTCAACCGGGTGTTGATCTCGGCGCTTCGCCAGCGCATCACGCAGTACCTCAAGTTTCCGGTCAGTTGGGTCTACGGCGATGATGTCGCCCGAGGATGCATCCTGGCCCTGGATCGCGGCGTGTCCGGCGAGCGCTACATGCTCGACGGCCGTCCCGAGGACGTCGTGAGCATCGCCGAGGCGTGCAGTCGGATCTGCGAACTGGCCGGACTGGACCACCGGGTCGCAGACGTCCCTCCCTCGGACGATCCCGAGCTGGCCAAGGTCTTCGGGCCCACCCTGGTGGCCATCGCCGCCAAGGCGGCATCAGACCGGCCGTCGCGCCGTGACCTGACCGAGACGAAGACCTACAAGCGGTTGGGCTACGACCCCATCAGCCTCGACGACGGGCTGCGAAACACCACCCAGTGGCTGCGGGAGATCGGCAAGATCAACTGAATCGATCGTGGGTGCGCGGTGGAGGACGCACCAATCTCAGGGACGGTGTGGCGGCGTCCGGAAGCAGGAGGTTCGACACTCGTGATGCTCACTCCCCTTCCATCCGGATACGACCACGACCGGCTCGAGATCCAACGGGTCGCCACCCACGTACTGGCCCGGGCCCGGTTCGTCGCCACGGGGAGATTCGGACTCCGGGTGACGCCCACTGGCATCGGAACGCCGGCCTTCGGCCCCGACGGTGACATCCTGCGGATCAGCGGCGATCACGTGGTCCGCGAACGCCAGCGTGACGGGGTCGGCCGTGCCGAAACACTGTCCGTTGCCGGTCGCTCCCTCGGAGAGCTGGCCGCATTCGTCGACGTCGACGTCGCCGAACCGCTCGACGTGGGCCAGGGGACCGTGCCGATCGGTGACGTCTCGGCTCCCATCTCCATCCAGCCCGAGGCGTTCGTCTCCCTCCTGTCATGGTTTCGGCTCGGGGCCACGGTCCTCGATCTCGTGCTTCCCTCGGTGTCCGAGCCCTCCGTCATCCAACTGTGGCCTGAGCACTTCGACGTCGGATTCGATGCCGCCGTGGCCCTCGGGAGGGTCAACCTGGGCGCCTCGGCCGGCGACGCCGATCACCCGGAGCCGTATCTCTACCTCGGGCCCTGGGGCGTGGAACGTCCGGGTGACTCCCGGTACTGGAACGCTCCCTTCGGGGCGCGGCTCCCCCACGCCGAGCTGCGAGCCGCCGAGCATCCGGTCGACGCGGCCGCCGCCTTCTTCCGGCGTGGCCTGCAGCTACTGGGCTAGCCACGCGACCGCAGCCGCTGGGCCAGTCAGTCCGTTTACTACGCTGCCTCTGTGCCGATGACCAGCTCCCAAGCCATGGGATGGCTTCGAACCGCGGTCGGCGTGGCGCTCATCGTCGCCCCCGGCGTGCCGATGCGGCTGGCGGGTCGGGAGGAGCCGACCAGCGCCTCGATCCTGCTCATGCGGACCATCGGCATCAGGGATCTGGTACTGGGCCTGGGAAGTGTGAGCGCCTCGCGATCGAACGACACCACCGATGGTCGTCGCTGGACGGCGATGACGCTGGCGAGCGACTCCCTCGACACCGTAGCCAGCCTGGCGGCCATCAGGGCCATCGGGACGAGGGACGCCATCGGATCGGCGGCCCTGGCATTCACCTTCGTCTGCGGAGACCTGCACGCCCGCAGTCGAGCTCCCGGTCGGGTCGCGGCCCCGGCACATGACTCGTAGCCCGGTCAGGGGGAGCTCGACGCAATGATCAGATCGATTGTGGCCATCGACAGCCGGCGGGGACTCGCCGATGACGGGGGCATCCCTTGGCGGGGACGGCTGCCTACGGACGCTCAGTACTTCAGGGACCAGACCCGTGAGGGCGCCCTGGTGATGGGCTTTCGCACCTACGAGGAGTTCTCTCGGCCTCTCCACCAGCCCCCGAACTACGTGTGGGGGCGTCCGGGCCCCCCGCTCCGGCCCGGGTTCGAGCCCACCGGGGATCTCGACGTGTTTCTCCACCACCACGGATCCGAAGGGGTGTGGATCATCGGCGGTACCGGCCTTTACGCCCAGTCCCTGGGGTCGGTCGATGAGCTCTTCGTGACCCGGATCGACCGGGACTTTCACTGCACCAAGTTCTTCCCGGAGTTCGAGGGTCAGTTCACGCTGGCCTCAGCATCCGACCCGCAGACCGAGCACGGCATCGCCTTCCAGTTCGAAGTCTGGAGGCGGTCAACTGGCTCCGTCGGATGATCGGGTGACTGCGACTTACCCGACCCCGGCCCGTTCTGCCGTCCGTCCGAGCGTGGCCTCGATGCCCCGGACGTCACCGTCTTCATCCACGAGCACCCCGACGTCTTCGTAGTCGTACCGCTCGAGGTCGTCGCCCAGCGCAGTCGCCTGATCACCACCCAGCTCGAGCAGCACCGCGCCACCGGGTCGGAGGAAGCGAGCACTCTCCGCCAGTGCTCGCCGCAGGACCGCCGTGCCATCGTGACCTCCGTCGTAGAACAGCGATGGCTCGAACGTCAGCGTGTCGCGTTGCAGGAGCGCCAAGCCAGCTGTCGGCACATAGGGCACCACCCCCACGACAACATCGACGTGTCCCTCGAGCCGGGGTGGGAGTGGACCGAACAGGTCGCCGCAGTAGGCCTCCACCCCGTTCGCTGCGGCGCAGCCAACGGCCCGCTCGTCTATGTCTGACGCCACGACATGGGCTCGGGGGCGCTCGGCCATCAGGACCTTCGCCACCGCCCCTGTCCCGGTACAGAGGTCGACGGCCCGGCCCCTCTCTGGCAGTCGCTCGACGGCGCGGGCCGCCAGTGGCGCGCTGTGCATGCGGGGAACGTAGACGCCGCGATCGACACGGACGGCCAGCCCGCAGAACCATACGGTCCCGGTCACCCAGGCCAGGGGCTCTCCCTCCAGCCGACGCCCGACCAACGAGTCGAGCTGGACCTGATCCCCGTCGGCGCAAGCGAGCAGCTCGACCGCCTCATCTTCGGCGGCGATGAACCCCGCACTGGACAGGAGCGCACTGAGTTCCTCGGGATCATTCGGCACCGGCACGATCTCATTACATCATCCCGAGCCACCTGCGAGGACCTACTACGCTCCCCCCGATGACGCCCGTGCTCCCCGCTGCGCTGCCGGCGCGGCACCACCGTCGATCGTCGGATGAGCTCGGGGCGTGGCCTGTCGTGTGGTAGCGGCTCGCATACGCCACAGCACGACCAGAAGCGAGTGGGCCCGTCGACGATGCCCAACGCGTGAGTCCACTCGAGGAAAGGGACAGCTGTGAGCTTCACTCCGTACGACCGGCCGATCCGATCGGCCATCATCGGCCTCGGCCGCATCTATGACCTCAACGTGCGTGCCTACCTCGACAACCCCGATGTCGAGGTCGTGGCGCTGGTGGACCCGAGCGAGGAACGGCGAGCGCAGCGCCAGGCCGACTGGCCCGAAGCCCAGACCTTCGGGTCGACCGGGGAATTGGCCGCAAGCGGGCTCGACATCGACGCCGTCGAAGCGCTCCTGCCCATCCCCCTCCACGTCGACGGAGTGATCGAGTGCTTCAACAATGGCTGGCACGTCAATCTACAAAAGCCGATGTGCAACGATCTGGCCAGCGCGCAACTGATGCTCGACGCGGCCCGTGCCAACGACCGGGTCTTCCGAGTCATGGAGAATTACATCTTCTACGAGCCCCTGCGGAAACTGAAGGAGACCGTCGACTCCGGGGAGCTCGGTGACGTCAGGGGCTACCACATGAAGATGGTCGGCACTGCTCGAGGGGGTTGGGACGTGCCGGAGAGTAGCTACCAGTGGCAGTTCAAGCAGATCAAGAACGGCCGCGGGATCCTCGTCTTCGACGACGGATGGCACAAACTGGCATCGGCGATCTGGCTCTTCGGGCCGATCAAGGAGGTGCGGGCCTGGTTGGGCGGCACCGAGGTTTTCCCCGGCCTGTCGATCGATGCGCCGAGCACCATCGTCTGGGAACACGAGAACGGGATCCGAGGGGTCTGGGACATCACGCTCGCCCCCGATATGTACCTGCGGTCCGACTACTACACCAACGACGAGCGGTGGGAGGTCACCGCGACGCGGGGTTACGCGCGGGTGAACCGGTGCACGGGGCGGGGGATCCAGCAGCCGAGCCTCGAGGTCTACGCCGATGGTGAGATGCGCTCGTATCACGCACTGGATGACGACTGGGCCAGCAGCTTCCGCGATTCGGGACGACACTGGCTCCATTGGCTTCGACACGGCGAGGGCCCACTCCTCTGGAGCGGTACCGAGGCGGTGGATGTGCTCCGCTTCGCGCTGGCCGCCTATGCCAGCAGTGACGCCGGTGGTGTGGGCATCAATCCCTCATCCCTCCAGGGCTGACCGCAGGACGGGCAGTTCACGAACTTTTCAGCATCCGGTAACGCGCCAGGCAATCTCCTGCGCTTACAACTGTGGAAGGTCAAAGCTCGCCATCGAGCGATAGCAGGCCAACCATGGGGTGGTGCGCCGCCGCCTGCCGGGTCCCCTGACCCCGCGGTGGCGGCGACTCCCCCAAAGTCTCCAGGGTGACGCTCATCCAGGGCGTCACCAGCAGTGAAGAGCCCACCAGTCGGAGGTGTGCCGTGAGCGAGGTTGAAGTGGTCCACAGTTGTCCTAGTGCGGTGACATTCAAATAGCGCGCGATTGACGCACGGTCTCGAGAGCCACCCGTCCCCGTCGGACCTTGGTGATGATCTGCCTGGCCGTCTTGGTCCAGATGAAGGGAATGGGG
>Ga0307374_10003759_pt1 | contig 25725 bp, 23 predicted proteins | sample OX3MG_FD_202532 | JGI IMG/M metagenome (GOLD analysis project Ga0307374, IMG submission 202532) | Soil microbial communities from Risofladan, Vaasa, Finland - OX-3 | ecosystem: Environmental > Terrestrial > Soil > Coastal area > Acid sulfate soil | place: Finland: Risofladan, Vaasa | collected...
TCCAGGTGCCCCTCGTTGTGGGAGCGTTCCTCAACTTCGACCAGCAACGCGGGCCGTTGGGTTGAGAGGAGTTCCACCGCCCCCTGCAACACCGCGAACTCGTGGCCCTCCACGTCAATCTTGACGAACCCGACGTCACCCAGATCGAAGTCGTCCAGCCGCCTGGTTGTGACCGGCTGCATTCTCCCGACATCTTCCGGCTGCCAACTTGATTCTATGGAGGCGCGACCCTCCGTACCCATTCCTCCCGGGGGTATCCACAGGTTTGCTTCGCCCGAACGTTCTCCCAGCGCTACGGGGTGCAGCTGCACATTGGACGGCAAGACGCCTGCGAGGCTGGCCACGAGTTCGGCATTCGGTTCGAAGGCGTCCACTCTAGGAACTCGCCTGGCCAACCACCACGACCAAGGGCCCCACCAGACACCCACATCGACGGCACCCCGATGCTTCGGGACAAATTCATCGAGCCTTCCCAGTTCTGGCTCGAAGAATCGGTACTGCCAAGCGATGAGAGGAACGAAGAGGCGGGGTGGCATCCAGCTCACCATGTGCGAAGCGATTGCCACGGGTTATCCGCTCCTCTTGAGACGTGAGGGCACGGTGTCTGGCGTCGCCAGCCCCTCCCTCCCGCCCGGACGGTCCTGGCTTCCTGTGAGTGCTTCTGCGGCCACAGCTTCCCAAGCATCGACCACCCGGCCCCACTCGAACTCGCCGGCGCGTTGCCGGGCTCGTGCCCCCATCCGTTTCCGGCGCCCGGCATCGCCCGCCAGCGCAATCCAGGCTGCCGACAGGGCCGACGTGAGCTCGCCCTCCCTAGCGTGGACGAGAACTCCGCTTACTCCGTCGAGGACGGCGTCACGGACTCCGGGTGCATCGACGGCCAAGGTGGGCGTACCGGCTGCGGCCGCCTCCAGGATCACCACCCCCCACCCTTCGTGATGTGACCCGTGGACCAGGAGCCATGCTTCAGCGAGTAAGCGATCCCTTTCCGCATTGCCGATGTGACCCAACATCTCGGCACCCGGCAACCCCTCGGCCAGACCGCGCAAGTCGGTGAGCTCCGGCCCGTCACCAATGATGGCGAAGCGCCCCCCGACCACAGGCTGCACCGAACGCCATGCTTCCAGGAGCAAGGCGACACGCTTGTGCGGAACCAAGCGGGAGAGTGCCACAAAGAGCGGTTCCGACGACTCTGTGCCAATGGGTCCGGAGGGGACATCAATCCCGTTCTCCACTACCCGGATCCTCCGTTGTTCGACGCCGATCCCCTCCAACGCGTCGGCCGTCGACTGAGAGACGGCCACGAAGAGGCGGTTCCGGTAGACGAGTGGGATGAGGAAGCGCTCGACTGCGCTGGCGACGGCCGCCACCAGGGGGGGGAACCGTGTGCGCCATTGATCTGAATGGATGTGATGAACCAGGCACACCGAGGGCCGGCGTCGCCAGAGGGGAGAGAAGAACGGCACACCGTTCTCCACATCAACGACGAGGTCGAAATGGCGGAGCCGGGTGGCGCAGATCAGGGGCGCCCGAAGGTACTGCGTGAAGGTGCCACCTGCCCGGTGAACGGGGTACGGGCGAGCACCCACCGGTCCACCGCACACCAGGGCCACCTCGTGGCCACGCGCTTGCAGCTCCCTCAAGAGCCGATCGACAAGGACTTCACTTCCCCCGGCCAGCGGGTGCGCCAGATCGCGCCAACTCACGGCGAGGATGCGCATGGAATCAACCATCCGGTCGGGCCCTGGGGCCACCGAGCAGGCTCACGCCGAGGGCACCCACGGCAAGTCCGGCCAGCGCCTGGGAGGTGTAGCTCCCGGTCCCGATCCACGGGCCGGCAAGGTAAGCCGGATTGATGGCAATGGTGACCCCGGCCAGCAACGCTCCCCCGAAGGCCGTCCAGGCGAGCCACGAGTGACGTGGGGAGAAGATCCTCCCCAGGACGATCAGAGGTGGTACTGCGAGCGCCACCGGTCCGGCAATGAGAAACACGGTCGCGCCCAGGAACACCGCCCAAGACAGCCCACGAAGCACCGACATGGGTGGGGCCGACCGGGCGCTGCCCTCCACTGCCTCACCCGTGTCCACCAATCCACGTGACGGCGCGGCTTCCATCGCCACGGCTTCGCCAAGATGGCGCCGCCGGAGAGTGAGCAGTGACCAGACAGCGAGCACCAGGGCCAGCACGCCTCCCACGCCGAGTACCAGGCGGAACGGCTCCTCCGGGGTGAAGTGCATGTCGACGACCTGGGGCTGTGAGCTGGCCGGAAGGATCCAGCCCTGCTGCCAACCCTCGAGGCGGACGGCGTGAAGTCTCCGTCCGTTCACCATCGCCATCCATCCGGAGCTGAAATTCTGATGAACGTTCACTATTGCAGCCGGTCCCGCCGATGCGGTGACGGTGCGATCTTCGGCTCCCCATCGCACAACGGTGACACTACGTGGGGGACCCAACTGTTGCAGAGGTGTCCCGATGAGGAGGAGGCTGGTGATCTTGAAGCTCCCGGAGTCATCGCCGGCGGTGAAGGTGTGCGTGCCCGGCAGCAGGGTGAGGGCTCTCCCGCCCGGGCAAGGAGTCATGGACATCGGCCTCAGTGCATAGAAGTCCCCCATGGTTCCGCTGACGGCTGTCGGGTAGTGCACGCCATCCATCGTCACGGTCGGGCCGGAACCGCAGGGCAACACGAATGGAGCCTTCAACTCTGCCTCCGAAGTGAGGGGCTGGGCTGGAGACGGGAACTCCCGGGCATAGAGGAAGGGTGAGATTCGGGGGGTGGCCTCTCCACCCACCAAGAACGTGGCCGCACGGGGCACAGTGAAGGTCCTGGACATGTTGACCTGGTCGTCGGGAGTCTTGAAGAAGGCGAGCTGGTTGGGCATGGGAGAGGTGAAGAGATAGGTGGGAGTGATGTGCGCGCTGGAACTCCCGTCATCGGGGACCTTCCAACTCTGGGCCACCGTGAGCCCGGGAATGAGAATGTGTGAGATCGCCGGTCCCGTGACGAATTCGGTCTTGGGTTCCTTAAGGCCGACCAACGTGATCCGCAAACGGCGAGTTTCGCCCACGGGGGTGGGAACTGATTGAGGCCGGGCCTCGGATGCCAGCATGGACGTGACCTGTCCGCGATCGGTGGAGATCCTCACTTTCGTGATGTCGGTCTGCATCGGCTCGGTCGGTCCGGGCGTGATGGTGACCTCGTGAAGTCGCAATGGGTGCAGGAATCGGATCTCAATCCAAGGGCTTCGGTCGGTCGGGCTGGCTTGCCACATGGAGCCCACGGTTCCCGGCAGGAGTGCGGCGAGCGGCTGAAGCCCCGGTACACTCGTGAAGAGCGGGCCGTAGGACGATGCAGCCACCGAGCTTACGCCCGTCAGCGAGCTCACTGTCTCGTGCCGGGTGCCGGGGACGACGATCCATTGCTTGGGTTGTCCGAGAGTACCCGCCGCGGTTTCTCCGGGCGAGAGCAGATACGAGACGTTGTCATACAGGCTCGTGTAGGTAGTGGCTCGACGCTGCTGGGTATCGGAAACGACCCATGTCGTGTTCTTGAATGTCGGACCCAGCTCGTCACCGCTCAAGGTCACCGCAAGGTGCGGGAACTCCCCCGAGTCAGCCAGCGCGAGCATCGCCTGTGGGCCACCGGAGAGCCTGATGCCATCGGACAGTGGGTACGTGGTCACCAATGCCTCTCCCTCCCTGGCGGGGAGAACTCGGTAGATCTCCAACGACCGGATGGCGGAAGTGACTCCGTGCGGATCGTAGAGGCTCACGGTACCGGGTCCCGAATCCGAATGGCCGACCACCGGCCCGAAGCGAGCCACCCGGTCCACGCCGGGCTCGTTGGCCAGCACAAGGCGGATGGCGGCCGGTGGTGGGCTGCCCGTGGTGGCCGAACTGACGTCGTTCTCCACCAACAGGTAGCGCACGCCCGCCCGGGCCAGATAGGGGGCCAACCCACTCTCGGGTTGTCCGCTGGCCAAGACCCGGTCGATGGAATCGAGGAACTGGGTGTTGCCGACGGAGCCCAGAGGCGCGATGGCGCGATTCGCCCAGGGAACGGACGCCAATGGCTGAATAGGCTGGTCGAGAGGGTTGCCCCAGCTGAGGTCGGCGAAGGCGTTCCCCGGAATGAGCAGGGTAGTGGACATCCCACCCCGGGTATTGAGCCAGTCGACGGCCTGGTGCCAATAGGCGGGGATAGCGACGAAGGACCCTTCCGGGTAGATCTGGCCAGTCAAGGCCGGTCCGGCGACCAAGGCCACCGTGGCGGCGGTGACAGCGAAGAGCCCCACCTGTAGGGGCCTCCTTCCCAGCCGTTTCGACCTGACCAGGGCGATGGCACTGTGCTCCACGGCGTGCACGAACCCCAAGACCAGCGCCAACGTGATCACCGGTTGAAATTTCGCGATGTTGCGAAATACCGCCAACGGACCGTCGAGCGCCGCGTGGACGGTTACCGCGAGCGGGCCACCGAAAGGGCCCCAGTAGCCCGAGCACACCACACCCACACCGAGGAGCACCGCAGTCGCCAGGAGATTCCGCTGAGGCATCTCTCGACGAGCGAGACCGTAGAGTCCGGTCGCGGCGATCAGGGCAGAGGCCACAATGACGGCCGGATTTGACTCAATCATGAGCCCGGCCGTGGTCCAGGTCGGAGCGAGACTAAAGGACGTCCAGATCCCTGCGCCTCTCAGTACCTCGGCGATGCTCGATGTCGCCGTAGTTGTATTCGCCGTCTCCGTGTACGGGACCGCGTTGAACCAGTACTTCGCCTGGAACAGCAGCGGCAGGACAAACCATGCGGTGGCAAGGCCGACGGATATCAACCAGAGGACGAAGAGCCTGGCCTGTCTGCGTACGGGTCTCCTGGTGGCGAACCAGAGCACGGGCAGAACGAGAACGGCAGCGACTTCTGTCGCGTTGATGCCCCCCATGAGTAGCACGGCAAGCCCCGATCGTGCCGCACCCGCCCCAGGAGTCAACCGACCTTGCTCCACCCGGACGAGGGGGAGGATGACCCAGGGAAGCAAGACGGCCGGAATGACGTAGGCGGTATCGTGAATCTGCACCAGGAGGAAAGGCGAGAGTGCGTAGGCCGCTCCCCCGGCCAGGCGCGACCATCGACCACCGATTCTCATGGCTTCTGCCAGGAACACTGTTCCCCACGTGGCCACGATCAGGAGCAATCCCAACCACAGCCGCTGAATGATCCATTCGGGTAGATGTGCCGACGAACCGAGCCAGTAGAAGGGGCCCAGGGGGAAAAGATAGCCATAGGCTTGATTCGGTACCGACCCGAAATTGACGTTCGGGTCCCACAAGTGGGTTGCGTCGGACAAGAAGCGGCCAGGATCGATGCTGAGATCCAGTTTGGTATCGCGGACGATTCGGCCGGGACGCTGCAGGAACGCAACCACCACCAAACATATGGTGAGGAGAGATTCGGGAAAGCGACCCGGAAGCACCGGGATTGCGTGGCGAGCTTTCACCCGATGTTTTCCCCGACCGCTGGCGGTCGGGGAGTCCCCTTCGGACGGAGTGCCGGCAGTGAAGGTCGAGCCCATGCGCGGAGTCTCAGGAACCCGAAGGCGGCACACGGCGAGTCACCAGCCTGCCACTGAAGGTCACCTTTGCCGCTCGGTCCGCTCTCATCGCAATGTGGAACTTAGGACGTTTCGTGCCCCCACAGCACTGGCCTCCCTACGGGCAGGATTGATATCGTCCTTCGTTCCGCACTTTCCCGCCGACAATTCTGATTGGGGCCCCATGCACAGGTTCGGCGAATGCAGCCAGGTGGCCGACGGTAGATTCATGGGACGACCTGCATGCACGTAGGGAGCTCGCTCCATCAGCTGAGCTCCGAGTGGGACGAGCTGGCAGAACTCGACCCTATGTGGGCGATCATCTCGGATCGCGACAAGAAGCATGCGCGTTGGGACCTTCACGAATTTCTGGAGAGCGGCCGCACCGAAGTAGCCCGAGCCCTTGAAACAATCCGGGCCACCGGACTTTCCCTCGGCACGGGGTCGGCGCTGGATTTCGGTTGTGGACTCGGCCGCCTGACCGCGGCGCTCGGACAACACTTCGATCACGTCATGGGCCTGGATGTATCTCCGGCCATGGTCCTTTCTGCTCAACGGATCCACCATGGTGTGTCGGGGTTGGAGTTCACCGCGAACCTGCGCGCCGATTTGAACATGCTGGCGAGCGAGTCTTTCGATTTCGTCTTCACTTCGAGGGTACTGCAGCATCTTCCGGACCCGGAAATGGCGAAGGCATACATTTCCGAGTTCGTTCGTGTGTTGAAGCCGGGAGGAATCGCCCAGTTCCAGATTCCCGTCCGTACCGGCTTCCGCATGTTCGCCAACCGCCGCACTCCATATGTCGTCCTCCGGAGGCTTGGCCTCTCCCCCGCCTTCTTGTACGGAAGACTCGGACTTCATCCGATGCATCTCATTTCCGTCCCTTTCGACGAGGTCCGAGCGACCATCGTCGATGCAGGCTCCCGGATCGTGACGACGGAACCTGATGGCCATTGGTCATTGCTGGAGAACTCCGGGTTCGTGTTCACCGTGCTGAAACCAACGTGAGGAGTGCAGTCAGGGTGCCGATACGTCGGAAACTGCAGTCCCGCTCTTGAACGAGAGCGGAGCCATCCTCTCGATCTCCGCTTCCGTGAATGTTGCTTTCACAATGGTCGCGGAGGGTACGCAGCGTTCGAGCCCGCTGATCAGGTTGTCCATCTCATGCTGGCCATAAAGCGGCAGGAGCACCAACACGTCCCCTCGCCACTGCACGATCGGCACGGTGGGTCCCAGGAGCGAGCGAGCTCTCTCGATGGTCGGGTTGATCCCCTTAGTAGACCGGACCACCACCGCATGGACGTGCTGGGTGTCTTGGTGCTCGCTCCGGATCCGGAGCAGATCGGTCACCATGGACCAGGGATCCGCCAGCGGCCGGATGCGACTCCCGCCGACCTGGACCCACCGGACCGGCACCTCCGCCACCCGGAGTCCCAGGCGTACAGCCCGGTCCAACACTTCCACGTCGAAGGCAAACCGGTCGATCGCCGAGTAATGGAAGAGAATACGAGCCACCGGAGTGCGGTACGCCTTGAACCCGCACTGGGTATCACTGAAGGGCAGGCCGATGAGCGCCCGGACAATCCCCGTGAAGGCCCGACCGCTGACCACCCGGAAGAATGTGTCGGCTTCGGTGATCGAATCGGGAAGTGAACGTGAACCGATGGCCACGTCCGTTTCCTTGAGCGCAGTGAGGAGCAATGAGAGCTGTGACGGATGGACTGCCATGTCGGCATCCATGAGAGCGGTCACCGCTCCGCGTGCCTGGGCCACGCCCGCCCGGATAGCGGCACCCTTGCCTCGGTTCTCGACGAGCCCGATGACCCGGGAGCCCGGAACTGTCCTCAGGAGATTCCGGGCCCTTTCGGCCGTGTCGTCCGTGCTTCCATCATCCACCACAATGATCTCAATCGACTGTGAACCTAGTTCCCCCCGCGCCATGGAGCTCACAAGCGTGTCCAGACCGATGGCTATCCGCTTCCCTTCGTTGAAGGCCGGAATGACGATGGTGAGCTTAACTTCATTCAGTTCTGAATCGCTCCGAAAGGCTTGATCGGCCAAACTCACACAACTCGCCCCATCTCGCCGTGTCTCCATCCCATCCACATCACCCCCATGGCCGACTATCCCCCGGCACGAACGCCGGCTACCGCATCCGGTCGGGCTGCCGGGATTTGAACCCGGGACCTCTTGACCCCCAGTCAAGCGCGCTAACCAAGCTGCGCCACAGCCCGTGACAACTGCTTTCCGGTCAGGCACCCATATGCGACAAGTGCCGTTCCGTCCGCCCGGTTGTGCGTGCGACGCGGTCAGGAGCGAAGTTGAAAGCACAGCAGTGTACCGCGCCCGGAAGAGGGCGTCGGTGAGCACCGACAAGGCTCGTTATGAGCTTCGGCGAAGGCCCTGATGCAATCCGGTGACCCTGTCGATCAGGCGCCGTTCTCCCGGATTGAAGATCTGGTAACGGCCGCCACCGCCGCGTTTAGCCTGGTACATGGCGACGTCCGCATCGTGCAAGAGGTCGTCTGAGACGACAGTGGCGCTTTCGGCCAAGGCGATTCCGATGCTGGCGCGAGCTTCCACGTTCCCTATCGACAGACTGATCGTCTTGCCAAGTGTGCTGATCACGCGGGCGGCAATTAGCTCCGCCTCGGACCTGTCCTTAAGGTCTGGGCAGAGAATGACGAACTCGTCACCGGCCAGGCGGGCCAGGGTGTCGCCCGGCCGCATGAGCCTCTTGAGGCGCCCGGTGATGGATACCAGTAGCTCATCGCCGATCCGGTGCCCGTGCGCGTCATTGATCATCTTGAAATTGTCGAGATCGAAGTACAGTATGCAGATCAGGCCGCTCGCAAGCCGATGGCGAGCCAGCACCTTGTCCAGGGATTCGAACAGCAGTGTCCGATTGGCCAGACCGGTCAGCGGGTCGTGCAGGGCGCTCTCGCGTGATCGCTCCAACGAGCTCTGCAGGTCGGCCCGGGTGGCAGCGTTGAGCAGGTAGGCCGCTGTCACGTCGGCCAACGTCTGGGCTGCCTTCGTGGTTGCAGGGTCCAGCAACCCGGGGGCATTGCGATACAGCGCGAGCGCACCCATCCGGTTGTCACCGGCGCGCAGCGGGAATGCGAAGGCGGCAGCCAAGCCCTCCTCCTGCAGCCTGTGCGTGAACCTCGGGAACCGGTCATCCCGACCCAGATCCGGCACTGCGACGGCTTTGCCGGTCTGATAGGCGACAAGGCAGGGACCTTGGCCGAGATTGTTCTGCAGGCACTCGAACTTCAACGCCAGACCGCTCGATGCCGCGACGTAGCGCGGACCGCCACCCATGCCGATCAGGGTCACCGCAGCCGCCGTGATCGGAGCTACCTCCACGATGCGTGCGACCAGGCGATCCAGGATCTCCTGGATCGGCACATCAGTCATCATGGTGCGGGCGAACTCGCTCAGAACGTCTGCGAGTCTCTCATCACTCTCCACTTCGACACCCCCAACACAGCCCGGTTCAAATGCACCGCGGGGTCAGGGCGGGAGGAAACATTTTCCGCAAGACCAATTTACCCGGTAGCGGGTGGAAAGAGAAGGGGACATCTGCGATCCTGGCGAGGGGGCCGGCTGGGCTTGGACGGGAGGGAATGGGGGCGGGGTGGCCCCGTGACTTCCTGATGGATACCCCGGCCCCGATGAAAAGGGGTCCCATCGGAGGGTGGCGCTGCGGGGGTGATTGCGGCGCTGTACCGTGATGGTGGGTTCCACCAACTGGACCCGGATGAGCGTTGGCCCGGTCCCCTCCGGCGCACTTCCTTCGTGGATGGGAGAGTGTCCGTGCACCATCGGGTCCGAAGCGAAGGCGCTGCCCGCTCGACGAGTGCACCCCGAGCCTGAATGTCAGCGGACCGTCTCAATCGCATCACTGCACGACTGGAGTCGGAGGGCGGTGAGGTGGGGAAACCCGCCCGCCTATGCCGGGTGGCCAAGGAGATCATCCGTGTTGACGGCGCAGGGGTCATGCTCATGTCCGGCGCTGTGCCCCAGGGTTCGCTGTGCTCCTCGAACAACGTCAGCAACCTGCTGGAGGAACTGCAGTACACCCTCGGCGAGGGCCCTTGTGTCGATGCTTACCAACAGGATCGAGTCGTTCTTGAGCCGGATCTGGCCAATCCGGTCACGCCCCGATGGTTTGCCTTCACCCCGCGTGCGCTCGAAGCGGGCGTGGGTTCGGTGTTCGGATTCCCGTTGCGGTCCGGCACAGCCCGGTTGGGTGCCTTGAACCTCTACATGGATCGACCGGGCTCCCTCAGCGACGACCAGCATGCTGACGCCACTTTGATGGCTGATGTCATCACAGATCAGGTGCTCAATGGGCAGGCCGATGCCGTACAAGGAATGGCGGCCGGGGATCTCGAACTCAGTTCCAACTTCCAATTCGTCGTGCACAATGCGGCGGGCATGGTGTCCGTGCAACTGGGAGTCAGCGTCACGGACGCGCTCATCCGCCTCCGTGCCCGTGCCTTCAGTGACAACCGGCTGGTCAGAGAGGTCGCCGAGGACGTTGTGGCACGAAGATTAAGCTTCTTGTGAGTCCCGGTCACGGGAAGCACCGGGGCTCACCGGGAGGCACGGTGGAGAAATCCCGAGATCACGCAATCGTTCGGTCTCTGGTCGAAATGGCCGACAACCTGGTGGACAATTTCGATGTGGTCGATCTCCTGACCGGATTGACTGACCGTTGCGTGCGGGTGCTCGGGGTGTCCGCCGCCGGCGTCATGCTGGCCCAGGAATCCGCTGAGCTGCGGCTGGTGGCGTCCTCCAGCGAAACGATGCAGGTGGTGGAGCTCTTCGAGCTGCAGGCGGATGAGGGGCCCTGCCTCGAAGCCTTCCGTACCGGGGAGCGCGTCAGTCACGAGAACCTCCGCTCCGGTTCGGGTCGCTGGCCACGCTTCTCCGTCATTGCGCTCGAGGCCGGGTTCAAGTCGGTCTTCGCCCTTCCTCTACGACTACGTGAGAGGACGATCGGCGCGCTGAACCTCTTCAGCATTGAGGAGGACCCCATGGACGAGCGTGATGTGATGGTGGCTCGTGGCTTTGCTGATCTGGCCACCATCAGTGTGCTCCAGCATGGTGCCGCCGCCGAGGCACAGCGGGTAAGCGAACAACTGACCCACGCCTTGACGAGCCGCATCGTGATCGAACAGGCCAAGGGGGTGGTCTCCGAACGCGCCAGGATTGACATGACCCAAGCCTTCGATCGACTGCGTAGTTTCGCCCGCAGCCACCATCTGCGGCTGACCGATGTCGCCCAGAGCGCGATCGACGGGACCCTTGATCCGAGCGTCTGGGTGCCGACGTCACCAGCCCCCGATTGACCCGCGACAGCATCGATACCTGAGGAGTTCGATGGACCGGACGCCGGTCAGTGGGGTAAGTTCCGGTGGCACCAATTGATCACCCCGGCGCGGTTCGGGGCGAGGCACCATGTGGCAGGGCGGGGAGGTCTGGTGACGGAAGAGCCGGCAGCAGAATTTGCCACCATCCGTGGCGATTTCCGGCCGGCCGAGGACGTGGACCATGTGGCCACTTGCGGCTGGCCCTACGAGACCCCGTGCCCCCGCTGCTACCCTTCCGCTTCCGCAGCCGAGGGATAGGCCGATGCCCGACCACGAGATTGAGGATGCCACCACGGTGCGCCGGGCACTCGATGCCGCGCTCGTCATTGTGGCCGATCTCGATCTGCCGGCATTGCTGCGTCACGTCGTGAGTGAGGCTCGCAAACTGACGGGCGCCCGCTACGGTGCGCTGGGGGTTCTCAATGACGAAGGAACCGCTCTGGCCGAGTTCATCACCGTCGGGCTCACCGCTGACGAGGAGAAGCGGATCGGCCCTAATCCGACCGGACTGGGTGTGCTCGGCGTGGTCATTGCCAACCCGGCACCGCTCAGGTTGGCCCATCTTGACGCGCATGCTCAGAGCGTCGGCTTCCCGGTGCACCACCCCGCCATGACCTCGTTCCTCGGTGTGCCTATCCGGGTCAGGGGCACGGTATACGGCAATCTCTACCTGACCGACAAGGTGGGATCGCCTGAGTTCAGCGACGACGACGAGGCAGTCGTGGGCGCCATTGCCGTGACGGCGGGCATCGCCATTGAGAACACCCGACTCCATGACCAGATTCAAGAAGTGGCTGCCTTCAAGGAACGAGAGGGATTCGCCAAGGAACAGCGCGACACGGTGATGCGGCGCATCCATGAAGCCGGGATCAAGCTCGACGCCATTTCGGCCGAGATCGGCACCGGCACCCTGTCCGACCAGCTGCAGGATGTGATCTTCGAGATCGACGGCGCCATCCGTCAACTTCGTTCCACCAACCTCGACGTGGGGCTGATCAGGTTGAAGCGGCGGGTACGCGAGCGCCTTCTCTCTCTCCTGGTCGATCTCCGGATGGTCAGAGGGTTCGACATCCACGCCACCTTCGAAGGACCGGTCGACTCCCGAATTTCCGACCAGCTCGCCGCGCAGCTCCTGGCCATCGTCCGCGAGGCGGTCATCAATATCGGATACCACTCCCGTGCAACCGAGGCCGAGATACTGCTCACCGTGGTGGACGAACAGTGCCAGCTGCGCGTCAGCGACAACGGCCGCGACATGAGTGCAGCCCAAAGAGAGCAGGAGGGCCGCGGTCTGGACAATCTCCGCCGTCGAGCCGAGAAACTCCAGGGCGACCTCACCATTGAGAATCCCGCGCGAGGAGGGACGGTCCTGACGTGGACGGTTCCGCTGGACTGCTTCGACTGAGGGCAGGGCGCACGGCCGCCTGCCTGGGCATCTGCCTGGCTTCCGTACTCCCCGCCGCGGGACAGCCCGCCACCGCCGCGACCCCTCCGGGACTCGTCGTGCGGGCGGCGCTCCCGCCCGGGAGAATCAATCACATCCTCCTTGTAGAACTGGAGAACCAGGGCTACATCACCACGTTCGGGACCGGCTCACCCGCCGCCTACCTCAACGGGACCCTGCGCAAACAGGGCGAGTTGCTGCAGAACTACTACGGCATCGGGCACTTCAGCCTGGACAACTACATCGCCCAGGTCTCGGGGCAGGCGCCCACTGCGGACACCCAGGCCGACTGCGCCGACGGCGGCTTCACGTTCGCCAACGTCGTCCCGGGCACCCCGGACCCCTCAGTTACGCTGAACCCCGGGCAGATCGACGGCCAGGGCTGCGTCTACCCGGGCACCGTCCAGACCATTGCCAGCCAGCTCAGTGCCAGGTATCCCCCCAACCGCGTCACCCACGTGGCGCCGTGGCGGGCCTACGAACAGGACATGGGCAACACGCCCTCCCGGGACGGCGGGGTGACCGACCCCGGCGGGGGCTCCGACTGCGGCCATCCGGCGCCCGGGGCCACCGACACGGCGGAGATCGCCACCCCAGCGGACCAGTACACCAGCCGTCACAACCCCTTTGTCTGGTTCCACTCCGTCATCGACAACCCGGCGACGTGCGATGCCAACGTGGTGCCCCTGGGAATTCTCGGTGCCCACGGCAGCCCGGCCCCCACCGGCCACCTGGCCCGGGACCTGCAGAGCGAGAAGACCACGCCCCGCTTCGGCTTCATCACGCCGAACCTGTGCAACGACGGACACGACGGTACCTGTGCCGGGCCCGACAGCACCGGCGGCCTCACCGGCGTCGATCGGTTTCTGAGGGCCTGGATGCCCCTCATCCTCGGCTCCCCCGCCTACCGGAACGGCGACATGCTAGTGGCCATCACTTTCGACGAAGCCGACGTGGACACGTCGACCCCGGCCTACGCCGCCGCCTGCTGCAACGAGCAGCCGGGCCCCAACACCCACGCGCCCGGGAACGCCGGCCTGGGCCGCGACACCGCACCGGGAGGAGGCCAGGTGGGGATGCTCCTGCTCAACCCCAGGTACATAGCTCCGGGCACCACGGACACCACGGGCTCCTACAACCACTACTCGGCTCTGCGCAGTTACGAGGACCTGCTGGGGCTGACCAAGGGGGGTGCGGACGGCCGGGGTCACCTCGGCTTCGCCGCCGGCGCCGGCCTGACGCCCTTCGGCACTGACGTCTTCAACAGCGCCGCCGCCGTCCGGGCGCGCCGGTAGAGCGACGTTCTCCGGGGCCGACCCGGTCGGATGAGCCGATTCCGTTGGCGACCCCAAAGGGAACAGCAGACACTCGTCGGGACCGTTCTCCCTTGTCAGTGGTCTAAGCACAGAGGAGTACGATGACGTTGATGGATGAGGTGGAGCGAAACCGGCTGCTCGACACCCTGCGCCAGGACGGCGGGTTCCGGGCTGAACTGCGCCGCGAGATCCTCTCGGCGGAGCTCCTCGGCGTACCCCAATCCGTGGAGGTCCTGGTTGAGCGCGCTACCCGGAACGAACGAGAGATGGCAGAGACCCGCGGCGATGTGACAACTCTCGTGGACACGACCCGACAGCTCCTCGTGATCACACAGAACTTGGCCACCGAAATGCGCCAGGGGTTCCGGGCCATCGACGAGCGGTTCAACACCATGGACGCCCAGTTCATCGCCATGGGGGCAAGGTTCGATCAGATCGAGGCGGAGATCCGCGCCCTCAAGCAACCACCTACCTCATAGCCACCCTCAGTCAAGGCGCCGCTGCGAGAGGCGGAACCGTTTCCCGTTGGCCACGTACTCGTCGGCCGACATCCGGATCAGCTTCAGATTGGACCCGCCCTCCCGGATCTGCGCCGGGACACCGACGGCCAGGGCACCCGGTGGCACCACCATGTTGTTGGGCACCACCGCGTTGGCGCCGACGGTGGCCCCGTGGCTCACCACGGCGTGGTGCAGCACCACCGAGCCCGACCCGACCAGGGAATCGTCCTCCACCGTGCAGCCCTCCAAATGGGCCAGGTGCCCGACCACGCAGCCGTCGCCGATTGTGGTGGGGAAACCGGGCCCGGCGTGGATGACCGTGCCGTCCTGTACCGAGGAGCGGGCGCCCACCGAAATCGTCCCGTAGTCGCCGCGCAGGACGGCACCGGGCCACACGGTCGACTCGGCGCCCACGGTGACGTCGCCGATCAGGACGGCGTCGGGGTGGATGTAGGCCTCGGGGTGGATCCGGGGTGCCACGCCGTCGATTTCGTAGATCGCCACGGGCGGCGACCCTACACGTGGGCGGCGATCCAGGTCACACCCTGGTAGCCGCGGTAGCCCAGGTAGATCACGCTGGCCACCAGCATCGCCTTGAAGTACCACGGGATCGGCTGGCGCTCCTGGTCGGCCAGGATGGTGCCGCAGGTCGGGCACTCGCCCTCGGCACCGAGGTCGGTGTCCTCAACCAGGGTGTCGCACTCCTCGCACCAGGCCATTAGGAACTCCGGGCCACTACTTGCCGCCGATGCGGACCCGCAGCTTCATCGGCGTGGCCCCGAACTCGAACTTTTCGCGCAGTCCACGCTCTATATAGCGGATGTAGGTCTGGGGCAGGCGCCCGTTGGTGAAGAGGGTGAATGTCGGAGGGTCGATGGCCCCCTGAACGATGTAGCGGATGCGTGCTCTGGGTGCCGCGTGGCGCAGTTGGAGCTCCTGGGTGGCCCGATTGAGGGCCCCGGTCGGCACCCGCTGGTGATAGGCCTCCACCGAGTCACGGAGGGCGGGAAGGATGCGGTGCACCCCCTTGCCCGAGAGTGCGGAGAGCTTGAGCACCGGGGCCGCACCGAGGAAGGCCAGGCGGTCCCCCACCCCGGCCAGCACATCGTCCCGATCGTCGACGGCAATTTTGTCCCACTTGTTGAGGACCACGATGGCCGGGCACCCCGAGACGCCGATGCGCTCGGCCAGACGCTGGTCCTGGTGCGAAGCCCCGATGGTGGCGTCGATCACCAACACGGCGATGTCGGCCCGCTCGAGAGCCCGCAGGGCCCTGAGCACCGTGTGGTGCTCCGTGCCGCGCTCGGTCTTGGAGGGTCGGCGCAGCCCGGCCGTGTCGATGAAGCAGACTGGACCGTCCGGTGTCTCGACCACGGTGTCGATGGCATCGCGCGTGGTGCCCGGCATGTCGTGGACGATGGAGCGTTCCTCGCCCAAGAGCTTGTTGAAGAGTGTGGACTTCCCGACGTTGGGCCGGCCGATGATGGCCACCCGCGGGGTGCCACCGGGACCGGTCCGGGCCGCCGACGCCGCTTCCCTCTCCTCCTCTTCGGTGGGCACTGGAGGGGGCAGGAGGTCGACCACCGCATCGAGCAGATCACCGGTCCCCCGCCCATGGAGGGCGCTGACGGCAAAGGGGTCCCCCACCCCGAGGGCGACGAACTCCCATGCCGCCGCCTCCCGGTTGGTGTCATCGACCTTGTTGACCACCAGGCGCACCGGGGGACCGGCCCGGCGGATGACCTTGGCGGCAGCCAGGTCCTCCTCGGTCACGCCGGTGGTGACATCGACGACCATCAGGACCACGTCGGCTTCGGCCAGGGCGCGTTCGGCCTGCTCGGAGACCTTGGCGTCCAGGACGTCCCCGCCGGCCAACCAACCGCCGGTGTCCATGATGGAGAAGGGCACACCCACCCACTCGGCCGTCAGGACCTTGCGGTCCCGGGTCACGCCGGGCTCTTCCTCGACGACGGCCGACCGCTCACCGACTATGCGGTTCACCAGCGACGACTTGCCCACGTTGGGCCGTCCGGCCACGACCACCATGGGCAGCTTGGTCGTGGCCACCGTCATGCGGCGCAGGCCGAGCGGAACGAGGTGCCCTCAAGCGCGGTGCGCAAAGAGTGGCCATCGGTTGGGACCACTTCGACGGCACGGGGGAGGTCGGCCAGGGTCAGCCCGTCAAGGAAGCGGCCCTCGTTGAGGCAGGCGTCAGGCAGAAGATAGCGCCGGTCCTTCGGCAGGTCGGCCAGCGCGCGGGCCAGGTCCTCCCCCGTCAGGAGGCCGGCCACGCCGATGTTGCCCCCGAAGAAGGCATTGGGGATGGTGACAAGGTCGACGTCGCGGCGTGGGTGCTGCGCCAGGAGCGGGCCGAGAACACGGGCGCCGTAGGCGCCGGTGAGGACGGTGATTGGACGATGGTCGGCTCCGGCGGGCATCACGGGCAGGCGGGGCGCCCGGTAGCCTTCCGCCGGAGCGGCGTCGACGGAGGCGAAGAAGCCGTGGCGCACGCCGCCGGGGCCCTTCTTCTCAGGACGGTGGAAGGCATCGGCGAAGGCGCGGGCCATGCCGATGCCGTTCTCGTGCTGGGGGAAGCCGTCGTAGTGGCGGGCGCCCGGGAAGTCCCGGCCCGCCAGGAGGTAGTACTCGTCGGCGGCGTAGACCAGGCGGCGTCCGAGCACCTTGCCGTAGACGGCCTGCCACTCGGTCACGGTATCGAGGACGCCGGCCGCCTCGTCGGTGGTATGGGCGCGCATCTCGGCCTCCTTCGAGAATTGGCTGAGGCCGAGGGGGACGACGCCCACCGTGGCCAGCTTGGGGTAGGAGTCGAGGACGCCGGCCAGCGTGTCCTCAAGGGCGGCACCGTCGTTGACCCCGGGGCACACCACGATCTGGCCGTGCACCTCAATGCCGCCATTGAGGAGGACCGACAACCAACGCAGGCTGGTCGCCCCCTTGGGGTTGCGCAGCATGCGGGACCGCAGCTCGGGGTCGGTGCTGTGGATCGAGACGAACAGAGGGCCGAGGCGTTCGGTGAGGATGCGCTCGGCATCGAGCTCGGTGAAGCGGGTGAGGGTGGTGAAATTCCCGTACAGGAACGAGAGCCGGTAGTCGTCGTCTTTGAGGTAGAGGCTGCGGCGCATCCCCTTGGGGAGCTGGTAGATGAAGCAGAAGGCGCAGTGGTTGTCGCAGGTGCGGATGCGGTCGAAGACGGCCGAGGAGACCTCCACGCCGAAGGGCTCGCCCGGTTCCTTGTCGACGCGGACCAGGCGGGGCAGGGTCGAGTTGGCGCGCTTGACCATGACGGCGAGGTCATCGGCGTCGGTCAGTTGCTGGAAATCGATGACGTCGCGCGGCACCTGCCCGTTGAGTGAGAGGAGCTCGTCACCCACGACCAGTCCGGCGCGGGCTGCCGGCGACGCCTCGGTGACCGAAGTCACCGTGGGAGCGGACATCACACCAGGTTAGTGGAGTGGGGAAAAATGACAGTGGCATTACCCTGAGCTATAATTAGAGTATGTCCAAAGTGATGGTGTCACTTCCCGAAGAACTGATCCGGGACCTCGATGAGGAAGCTCGTCGGCGCTCCATGAGCCGTAGCGCGCTGTTGGCGGCCGCCGCCCGGAGGGAACTGGCCCGACGTGAACCTGAGATAGTCGCTCAGGCCATCGCCCGTTCCGAGCAGCGATTCCGCTCCGCCGGGTTGTTCGAGTCGGCCGAGCTGGTCAGACGGGACAGGGACCACCGGCGTTGACCACTCTCCTAGTCGATACGTCCGTTCTCATCAAGTGGTTCCACGGCGAGGGAGAGTCGGAGCTCGCTGAGGCACGCTCGATTCGTGAAGCGGCAGCGGCTGGCGAAGTTCACGCGCGGATTATCGACCTGGCACTTTACGAAATGGGGAACGTCCTTCTCCGTGGTTTCGGGTGGGGCGCATCTGACGTCGCTGACCAGATTGACGACCTCATCGTCATCTGTGGTCCCCCGTTGGCCATGGCTGCCGCATGGCTCCGTCAGGCGGCGGCACTTGGCGCAGCTCACCGACTCACCTTTTACGACGCAGCGTGGGCAGCCGCGGCCGAATCGCTGGGCATTGCGCTGGTCAGTTCCGACACCCAGCTACTGGCCACCGGACTCGCCGAGTCTCCTGCGGCCGTGGCTGAGCACCTCCGCCTCCCGTAGGGATCTGGTCAGGCGACCTCAGGGAAACTGGAGGGTGATGCCGTCCTGTCCCCTCTTGGTCAGCTTCGACGTGACGGTCCTCACCAGCTTGGGGAAGGGCTTGAGGAGGGAACTCGGGGCTATGCCGATGGTCACCGTGAGAATCGACCTGGTCGGGTCGGCGGGTTCCACTGCCAGGGACCAGTCCTTCACCATGGAGGCCAGGCCCGACCTGTTGGAACCGATGATGGCGAACGTCAGGCGCTCCCCCGGCACCCACTCGACGAAGCGCTCCTGCACCCGGGTCGTGCCCACCCATACCGTGCGCTGCGCTCCCACCCCTGAGGACGGACCGTCGATGCGGACCTTCCTCATGCCGACGCACCATTCCGACCGGGCACCCAGGTCCGCCAGCCGCTAGAAAACGTCTCCGGGTGTGGCGTTGATGGCGACGATGTTCTTCAGGACGACGGGCGCGGTGGACACCCAGGCCAGGTTCTGTGCGGTGACGGAGAAGGTCGGCATGAGGGAGAAGTGTTTCAGACTCCCGGTAGCGTGGAGCCTGTGCCCGGAGTGGACCGTGTCCTGCTGGCCGAACCAAGGGGGTTCTGTGCCGGCGTGGAGAAGGCCATCAAGGCCCTGGCCTGGATGGTGCGGGTCTTCGAGCCGCCGGTGTACTGCTACCACGAGATCGTGCACAACCGGCATGTGGTGGACCGTTTCCGCGATCAGGGGGTGGTCTTCGTCGACGATGTGAGCGAGGTGCCGCCGGGGGCGCCGCTGATGTTGAGCGCCCACGGGTCGGCCCCGGCAGTCGTCGAGGCGGCCCGGGCCCAGGGAGGAGTGGTGGTCGACGCCGTCTGCCCCCTGGTGACCAAGGTCCATCACGAGCTCAAGGTCCGCAGCCGCAAGGGCTACACCGTCCTTTACGTCGGGCACGCCGGCCACGAGGAGGCCGTCGGCACCATGGCCGTGGCGCCCGAGTCAGTACGCCTGGTGGAACACGAAGAGGACCTCGTCGCCCTGGAGGTTGAGGGCGGTCTGGAGCCCGGCACCCCGGTGGCCCTCCTGGCCCAGACCACACTGAGCCACGACGAGTGGCGGGGCCTCATGGAATCCGCCCGGCGCCGATTCCCCGACCTCTGGATGCCCAACCGCAGCGATCTCTGCTTCGCCACCACCAACCGGCAGGCGGCTCTTAAGGCCATCGCCAGCGAGGCCGACGCCGTCGTAGTCATCGGCTCGGCCAACTCGTCCAACACCGTGGCGCTAGAGACGGTGGCCCGGGCGTCGGGCTGCCCCCGGGTGCTGCGGATCAACGAGGCCGACGAGCTGCCGGGGGACCTGGTGGGGACGGTCGGGGTGACGGCGGGTGCGTCCGCCCCCGAAGCCCTGGTGGAGGAGGTGATCGCCCGCCTGGCGCCGCGCCAGGGCGTCACCGAGGTGACGGTGACCACCGAAGACGAGTACTTCCCACCCCCACCCGAGCTACGGGAATTGCTACGGGCCGTGAGCTCCACGCTGGGATTTCTCGCTGGTCGCCCCGGCGGCATCCGATCGGACCCGGCGGCCGAGGACCGGGCCGTCTCGGCGGCCGACGTGCTCAACGTGCTGGCTTCATGAGGCCCCGAAGTGGGAGGATGGCTCCGTGACCTTTACCCGGATGGACGAATCGAACGCCGACCAGTGGCAGCACATTGTGGTCGAGACCATGGAGCACCAGCCCCGCGTGGCCGATCGCGTGCTGGGCATGCTGGCCTCGCTGGAGGAGATCACCGACGGCTTCGCGGTCGACCAGTTGGTGCACTCCTTGCAGACCGCCACCCGGGCCGAGGAGGCCGGAGCCTCCGACGAGGTGGTGGTGGCTTCGCTCTGTCACGACATCGGCAAAGCCGTGTCGGTCTTCAACCACCCTCGCATCGCAGCGGAGATCCTGCGCCCCTATGTGGGTGACGACACGTTCCACATGATCCTGGCCCATCAGGACTTCCAGGGCCGGCACTACTACGAGCACCTGGGGCAGGATCCCAATGCCCGAGACCAGTACCAGGGCGAACCTTGGTACGCCCTGGCCGAGCAATTCGCCGACGAGTGGGACCAGACCAGCTTCGACCCCGACTACCCCACCAAGCCGCTCTCGCACTTCGAACCCCTGGTGCGCCAGGTCTTCGGCTCCCTGCACGCCAGTTGAGGCGGCGGGGCGGCCTCGCTGATACCGCCAGCATCCACACCGACCCGGATCGGGCCCGGCAGGTCATCAGGCGCGCCCGGCAGGACTTCGATCAGCGCTACCCCGGCCTGAAGTTCTCCCCCGTCGTGGGCTTGATCTGCGCCTACCAGGAGGAAGAGAACATCGGCGACGTCCTGGCCAACATGCCCGGTACCGCCTGCGGGCTGGCCCTCACCACCCTGGTGGTCGTCGACGGGGGTGCTGACGCCACCGACCAGGTCGCCCTGCGTGCGGGTGCGGTCACCTTCGTTCTCGGCGAGAACCTGGGCCACGGCTATGCCCTCCGTGTGGGCTATGCCCTGGGAATTGAGCTGGGCGCCCAGTTCGTGGTCACCCTCGATGCCGACGGCCAGAACGACCCGACCGAGATCCCCGGCCTCCTCCAGCCCCTCGTCGACGACGAGGCTGACTTCGTCCTGGCCTCGCGGCGACTGGGCCGGGACACCACCACCGACCTCTTCCGCAAAGCCGGGGTGCGCTTCTTCTCGCTCGTGATCAGCGCCGTGGGGGGCACCTGGCTGACGGACTCGTCCAACGGGTACCGCGCCCTGCGGGCCACCATGCTCGAGGACGTGACCCACCGCTTGTCCCAGGCCCAGTACCAGACGGCCGAACTGCTGATGGTGTGCCTGAAGCGGGGCTGGAGGGTGGTCGAGCGCCCCACCGTGTGGCTCCTCGGGCACGTCCAAGAAGGGGAAGAACTACCTCTTCGGGTTGCGCTACGCCCGCGTGGTCCTCACCACGTGGTGGCGGGAGCGGCGTTCGGCCCGGGTCTGAGGTCGAGAGGTCAGCTCGGCGATGGCGCGGCCACCGAGGGCGGAGAGGCACCCGACGGGTCCTCGGAAATTGCCACCAGGCCCCGCACGAAGATCGTGAGCATCTTGGCGTAGAGATCCTCGGGGCAGCCGTCCGGGTCGTAGAGCTGCTCGAGCGCCACACCGTCCGCCATGGCGAAGAACGCGGTCACGAGTTCGGGGATCGGCAGGGCTGCCTGGACATCCCAGTTCAGCTCGGCCCCCATGCGCTCCATGGTCTTTCCCACCGCCGCCTTGAGCCGGCGATGGCCCGAGCGCATCGACTCGTTCCCCGCCGGGAAGCGGGCCGCGTGCAGGGTGTAGTCGAGCATCAGCAGGAACAGGTCGGGATCATTCATCGCCATGAACTGTTGACCGGCCCACGCCGCCTGCTCGGAGGCGGGTGCCGACCAGTCGACCCGTTCGAGGATCTCGCGCATCCGCCGGTCGTCCGCCCGCTCGATCACCGCTTCGAAGAGGGCATCCTTGGAGGCGAAGTTCGAGTACACGGCGCCCTTGGTCAGGCCGGCCTCCCAGGCCACGTCGTCGACGCTGGCCGCCACATAGCCCTGGCGGGCGAAGACCTTGGTGGCCGCCTCTATCAGCGCGTCGCGGGTCGCCGCCTTCTTCTCCTCCCGCCCGGGCCTGGTCCGAGGCCCGGCCTTCGGCGCAGGCTTCATACGCCCCGGGCTGGCTCTGGCACCGACGCCGCGAGCAGGGTGTCGAGAAGGTGCTCGTAGTCGAGCTCCTTCCTGATCCACTCCTTGGGGTCGTCGGACCCCTCTTGCACCGGCACGGTAAATAATACTGTTCGGTATGGCATACCAGTTAGTATGTCATACTAGCTAGTATCCGTCAAGCAGGGTCCCGTCCCCGGGAGGGTGGCCTACGGGTAACGGCCCGTCTTGGCCTTCGCCTCGTCGTAAACGGCTTGAAGCCGTTCCACCAGATCGGCCGTGGCCGAATGCACGGCGCTGCGGGAGACCCGGCCACCCCCGGTGCGCGCCGGCGGCGCCATGGCGGGGCCGATCACCACCTGAATGGTGTAGGGCTTGGGGATGGCGCGGCCCTTGGGCATGGCGAGGTCCGAGGCTCCGATGCCGATGGGAACGATGGGGGCGCCGGTGCGGGCCGACAGGAACGTCGCCCCCTCCATCAGGTCCTCAATGGCCGGGCCCTGGCGCCGGGTGCCCTCGGGGAACAGCACCAGCACCTGGCCCCGCTCGAGCGCCTCCTCGGCCCTCTGCAGTGCCTCGCGGTCGGCCGACTCGCGGTGCACCGGGAAGGCACCGACATAGAGCAACAGCTTGCCGAGGAGGTTGCTCTTCCACATGGAGTCCTTGGTCATGAAGAAGAGCTTGCGCTTGGTGCAAAACGACGTGAAGCCGAAGTCGGCGAAGCTGCGGTGCACGGGGGCCAGGATCACGGGACCGGTGGCGGGGACGTGCTCCCGGCCCACCACCCGGGGGCGGAACCAGATCCTCATGAGGACATTGAAGGTGCCCCGCAGGAGGCGATAACCGAGGGTGCGCTTCGGCTCAACGGCGAACTCCTGATGGCGGCCCGGAGCGGGTGCGTGGTGATGGGCCGCGGCGTCACGGCCGGTGGGGACCGGTTCGGATCCGGGTGTGCTCACAGCCACGAGAGAACCTCCTCGACTACATCCTGCACGCTGCGCCCCGTGGTATCGAGCAGGTGGGCATCATCGGCCACCTTCATCGGTGACGCTGACCGGGTGGCATCAATACGGTCCCGGCGGGCCACCCCGTCCGGCGATTCGTCCGCCCGGCGGCGGGCGCGCTCCTCGAGCGACGCCGTCAGGTACACCTTCACCGCGGCGTCAGGGAAGACGACGGAGCCGATGTCGCGCCCCTCGATCACTCCCCCGCCCCGGGCCAGGGCCCAGTCCCGCTGGCGCCGCACCAGGTGCCGGCGGACCTCGGAGTTGGCCGCCACCAGGGACACGGCCCGGCCCACCGCGTCTGAGCGGATGACGTCGGTGACGTCGGTGCCGTCAATGACGACCCGGCCCCCCACCTGAATCTCCGCCTCGGCTGCCAGGGCGGCCACCCCTTCGGGGTCGTCGGGCGCCACCCCCTGGCTGAGGGCCAGGGCGGCGACCGCGCGGTACATGGCGCCGGTGTCGAGCCGGTCCATCCCGAGGTGCCGGGCCAACGCTTCGGACAGGGTCGACTTGCCCGCACCGGCCGGCCCGTCAATGGCCACGATGAGCGCCCGTGGCCCGGAAGTGGGTGCGCCGGTCGTGGTGAGCGCGCGGAGATGGTCGGCAAAGGCGGGATAGCTGGTCTGCACGGCGGAGAATCCCGTGATCAGGCTGTGCTCCCCGAGGGGCGCGGCCAGCCCGGCCACAGTGGCCGCCATGGCCATCCGATGGTCGCCCCGGCTGTCGAACCGGGCACCGCGCAGGTACCCCCCGGGGCCGACCCCGGTGACTGCAAGGGTGTCGCCTTGGACCACGGCGGTGCCTCCGAACGTGATGACCATATCGGTCACTGCGGCCAGCCGGTCGACCTCCTTGACCCGCAGCTCCCCCACACTGTGGAAGACCGTCGTCCCTTCGGCCATGGCGGCGGCCACAGCCAGCACCGGCACCTCGTCGAGGGAGGGAATTTCGGCCGCCTCCACCGTGGTCGCCCGCAGCGGTCCGGACACGGAGCGTATGGTGACCGTGGTGCCGGTGGCGTCCGGGGTCGCGGTGATCTTCGCCCCCATGCGCTGGAGCACAGCCAGGAAGCCGAGCCGGGCGGGACCGCGGTACACCCGCTCGACCTCAACGGCACTGCCCTCCACGACGCAGCCCGCCACCACGAAGAAGGCGGCGGCCGACGGATCGGCCGGCACGGTGCGCTCGACCGGTCTGAGGGCCGACGGGTGCACCGTCACCACCCGGCCCTCACCCCATGCCTCTACGGTCAGGTGGACGCCCGCTTCGGCCAGCATCTCCTCGGTATGCGTCCGTGTGGTCACCGGCTCGCGGACGACGGTCGGACCCTCGGCCGAGAGCCCAGCCAACAAGATGGCCGACTTCACCTGGGCGCTGGCCACCGTGGCGGTCCAGTCGATTCCCCGCAGCCCACCCCCCTTCACCCGCAACGGGGGCAGGCACCGGGGGCCGGCTCCGCGCACGGTGGCTCCCATGAGGGCCAGGGGCTCGGCCACGCGGTCCATGGGGCGAGCCGAGAGGGACTGGTCTCCCACCAGCTCGGTCTCCCAGCCGAAGCCGGCCACCATCCCGGCCAGGAGCCGCATGGTGGTCCCCGAGTTCCCGCAGTCCAGCGGACCGGCGGGCTGGTGCAACCGCCCGCGGCCGCCGTGGAGGGCGACGGTCCCTTCGGCCAGCCACTCGACCCGGGCCCCCATGGCTTCCACCGCGGCGAGGGACGCCGCCACGTCGGCCCCGTCGGAGAGGCCGTGGACGACCGACACCCCTTCGGCCAGGGCACCCAGAAGCACCGACCGGTGGGAGATGGACTTCTCGCCAGGGGTGCGCACGGTGCCACGGCACGGTGCGCCACCGGGCACCACGAGGATGCGGGGAACCCTCACGCCATCGGCTCCGCCCGGCTCCGGTAGCCCCGGGACTCAATGGCGTCGCCCAAGGTCTGGGCCTCGGCCGAGTCCACCACGAGGATGAGGACACCACGGGGCCCCTCCGCCGAGTGGGCGATTTCAATGTCATAGATCCCGATGCCGGCATCCGCCGCCAGCGACGTGATCTCGGCCAGTACGCCGGGGCGATCGGGCACCGGGATCCGGAGTTCCGAAAGGTGATCGGGCCGGGCGACTCGCGCCGGCAAATTGCGCCTCGCCGCGCTGGCCTTCTGCAGCACGCCCAGAAGTGCGTCACGGTCCTGACCAGCGACCCGGTCACGCATCACCGAAAGGTCACTGAGCAGGGAGTTGAGCGCGTGGACGATGGCACCGGCATTCTCGGCGCAGATGTCGGGCCAGATCCCCGGATGCCCGGCCGCCACCCTGGTCATGTCCCGGAATCCCCCCGCAGCCAGGCGCAATAGGGCGCCGTCCTGCTCGGCACCGGTGGTGGCCGCATTCATCAGGACGGCAGCCACCAGATGGGGGACATGCGAGACCACGGCCACCAGGCGATCGTGGTCGAACGGGGAGAGCATCAACACATCGGCACCCAGTGAGGCGACCACGCCCCGCAGCCGATCGAAAGCGCCCAGGTCGGTGGTGCCGGTGGGTGTGAGCACCCAGACGGCCCCTTCGAAGAGACCGGGATCGGCCCCGCGCAGGCCGACCTGCTCGGAGCCGGCCATCGGGTGACCGCCGAT
>Ga0307374_10003760_pt1 | contig 25723 bp, 20 predicted proteins | sample OX3MG_FD_202532 | JGI IMG/M metagenome (GOLD analysis project Ga0307374, IMG submission 202532) | Soil microbial communities from Risofladan, Vaasa, Finland - OX-3 | ecosystem: Environmental > Terrestrial > Soil > Coastal area > Acid sulfate soil | place: Finland: Risofladan, Vaasa | collected...
AGAGCTAATTCCCTTGATTGACCGGGGACTAACCAATAAGGAGATCGCTTCGCAACTTTATCTCTCCGAACAGACGATTAAGAATCACGTTCACCGGATTCTCCGCAAGGTCGGTGTGGTAAACCGTTTGAGCGTCTCGGAGGCTTGCCGCGTGCGCGAGCCTAGGCTTTCAGAGAACCTGCCGCTTGCCTAGGAGAGGCAGGTACTTTTGTGGTACCTGAACTTAACTGCTTGGGACGCATGTGAGCCTTTTGTAGTACCGACTGTCGGTCTTTGGCCGTAACCAAATCCCCTCTCAATTGGACCTGTTCATTGCGCTAAGTCTCGGCATAATTCGCATAGCCGGAGTGTCGGATGAAGAATATTCGAGTGTTGGTTGCCAATCGGCCCAGGCTCATGCGCGATCTTGTATTAGCCACTATTGCGGACCAAACCGACATTGAAATTGTGGGGGAAATTGAGGACGAAACAGCGATTGAAACTGCGATCTCTCAAACGACGCCAGACTTCCTGATTGTTGCGTTCGAGAAAAGATCCACTCTTCGTCCCGATCCATGTAATGCGATATTGCAGAACCATCCCAATCTCAGAATCATTGCCATTGCGCCGGATCGAGGCAGTTCGGTGTTCTACTGGACGACTCCAAACATTCGAACAAACCAAATTGAAACTTCGGAAGAAGGCGTTTTGAACGCTCTGCGCGGCAAGGCCCAGCTCGTCGGAGGTTAGCAATGAACTCGTGGGATCCAAATCTTCTCCGGAAAGTCGATCGACGGTCGTGCCGGAGCAGGCTTCTTCATCTCCTGGCGTTGGCCGGTCTAATCGTCTTCGGCTCCCTGTGCGCCTATCCCCAAAGCAGAAAACCCACTCTGACCCCCCCGTCTGATTTGGGGCGGGAAAACATGGACAGGGTCGCCGCGTCGACGCAGCAGATTGAGGCGATACTGCACGCGAACCCTGGCCTGATGGTGGAATTGAGGAGCTGGATCGCCAAGGATGCGACCGACCACGGGCAACTGGTCAGCGACTCAGATTTGACCGACCAGGCAATCCTCGATCGTCTGGAATCGGATATTCAATTCCGTTCGATCGCTACCCGATTGCTCCAGAGCTACGGCTACCTGCTTCCCAATATCAATCCGGATTCTCCGCAGGCAAAAGAACAAGAGCTCTTAGTTCAGGAGCGAACAAAGTGGCTCGCGCAGGACCAGGAGGAAGAGCTTGCTCAGGAGCGTAAGCAGCCAGGAAGCCAGATGCAGCAGGCCCGAAATTGCGATCCGCGAGCCGATTCCAACTGCAGCGTTCGAAGTGAGGTTTCGCCCGCCGCGGCGCAAAACGAGGGACGCGGAACTCAGTTCCCGTCTCAAGAAATCCCTCCGCCAAATGTCCCTCCCGCAGGAGGCTTCACACCGCGTACTCCGCCCACCCTTGAGCAAGCCGAGCTTATACAGCAGACATCCGCCGGAGTCCCCCTCGGGAGTTCCCAACTGATGCCTAGAAACCCCGAGAGCGGGGAAAGCCCTGAAACCTTGGGATCGCAGAGGATCACGAGCGGCTCGCAGGGACGGACGTCATCCTTATCATCATCACCGTCGATTCCGGGCGCGGCTGGCACTGAAGTGTTTCCGCCCATCATGGATAATTCTTCGCCCTCAACATTCTCGTCATCGTCGGCTCCGGGCGCGGCTGGCACTGAAACGCTTCCGCCCACCATGGATAATTCTTCGCTCTCAACGATTATGCCGTCGCATTTCGCTGCTTTCAGTCGTGTGCCGTCTGGCGCTGGCCTGAGTCCGAGTCAAACGATGATTCGCCAGCCGAATCCGTTCGCGGATATTCCTTCGCTGTATGACATGTACCTGCAAGCTTCGCCGCAGCCTCCGTCGCCCGAGCGCTTCGGCATGGAAGTCTTCCAAAACGGTACGCGCGACCTGCAAATGATTCCCATGGATCTTCCCGTGGGGCCGGATTATGTGGTCGGGCCGGGAGACGGCTTAGCAATTGATCTGTGGGGCGGAGTGTCTGAGCGCATTGTTCGCACGGTGGACAGCGAAGGGCGGCTGAGCCTTCCGGAAGTAGGCCCGGTGCTCGTCTCTGGAAAATCGTTGGAAGACGTCCAGCAAACCGTTCAGCACACGCTACGATCGCAGTTTCGCGACGTTTCGGCTGATGTTTCGCTGGCCCGGTTGCGCAGCATCCGCGTTTACGTCGTGGGAGATGTCTCGCATCCGGGTGCGTACGACATCAGCTCGCTGTCGACGCCGCTCAACGCTATCTTCGCTGCGGGAGGTCCCACAGCGCGCGGTTCGCTGCGGAATCTCGAGCAGTATCGCGGTAAACAATTGGTCCAGGACGTAGACGTCTACGATTTGTTGCTGCATGGCGTAAAAACAGATATCGAACGGCTGGAAAACGGCGATACGGTCTTGGTCCCGCCGATCGGCAGCGAAGTTACGGTGGAAGGGATGGTGCGTCGGCCATCGATCTATGAATTGAAGGGGGAGAAATCGCTCGCGGATGTGCTGGAGTTGGCAGGAGGACTTCTTCCCACAGCAACCCTGCGGCACATCGAAGTGCAGCGCATCGTGGCGCATGACAAGCGAACGATGTTGAGCGTCGACGTTCCTCGGGATGACACCGATGCCGCGACAACGAAACAGCTTGCTTCGTTTCAAGTGCAAGATGGCGACAAGATTCGGATTTTTCCAATTGCTCCGTACAACGACGACGCAGTCTACCTGGAAGGCCACGCTCTGCGTCCGGGCCGGTATTCGTATCACCCGGGAATGCGCGTCACGGACCTCATTTCTTCTTACAAAGATCTGCTGCCCGAGCCGGCGAACCAGTACGCCGAGATTATCCGGTTGAACCCGCCGGACTACAGGCCCACGGTCGAGAGCTTCAATTTGGCCGAAGCCCTCAGTCATCCGGCCAGCGCGCCGCTCCTCAATCCCTTGGACACGGTGCAAATTTTCGGACGCTATGATTTTGAAAATCCGCCGACGGTCTCAGTATGGGGAGACGTGCGCGATCCGGGAACGTATCGCTCGGCAGGCCAAATTCACCTGAGCGATGCCATACATATGGCTGGCGGTCTTGGACCGGATGCGGAAAGAGAAGATGCGCAGGTATTCCGCTATCAGCCCGACGGCGAACTGAAAATCTTCAGCGTGAAGTTGAGCGCAGCGCTCAATGGCAATCCTCGCGACAACATCGTGTTGAACTCCCGCGATCGAATTCTGGTTCACAGCAATCCCGCGGAAGTTGACCCGGCGACTGTCTACATCAAGGGAGAAGTCGCGCGGCCGGGCCGGTATCCGCTGACGACAAACATGACCATTGCGGATTTGATTCGCTCCGCTGGGGGGCTGCAGCAGAGTGCGGACACCAAGAGCGCCGACCTGACGCGCTATCAATGGACGAGCCAAGGACAAATGACCGGCCATCACGCGCAAATCGAGCTTGCCTCAGCGATGGCGGGCAACACAAAAACAAATACCGCGCTGCACAACGGAGATGTTCTCACCATCCGGCAATTGCCGGGATGGAACGACCTCGGAGCGACAATTCACGTGCGCGGCGAGGTCAGGCACGCTGGCAGCTACGGGATTCAGTCGGGCGAAAAACTTAGCTCAGTCCTCGAGCGTGCGGGCGGCTTCATGCCGGATGCGTACCCTTATGGAGCTGTCTTGGTTCGCCCGGAAGTTCGCGAGCTGGAAGATCGGTCGCATTCCGAGCTGGTCGAGCGCGTGCGCGAAGAGCAAGTGACCCTAAAGCTGGCCTCGACGACGGCAACAGACCCGGATATGAAGCTCTCGGATGAAGCCGCCTATCAACAGTGGCAAAACACGCTCGACAGCCTGATCAATAACCCGCCGGTCGGGCGCGTGATGATCCAAGTGTCTTCGAATATACGAACCTGGCAAAACACTTCGCGAGACATTGCGGTGCGTGCCGGCGACGTGTTGATGGTTCCGAAGCGGCCAAGCTACGTGGTCGTGGAAGGGCAAGTCTACAGCCCCACGGCAGTGGCGTACCGTCCCGGGCGCAGCGCGAAGTGGTATCTGAGCCAGGCGGGCGGGCCGACAAATCTTGCCAACAAGAAAGCTATTTTTGTCGTGCGTGCCGATGGAACTGTGGTCGGGACAAAGGGAGCCTCTTGGTGGATTGGCAGCGGGCTGAACGAGGCTCTGGCCCCCGGCGACACGGTTGTTGTTCCTGAGAAAGCGCTTGGCGGCCCGCCAGTCTGGAAGGCGCTCTTCCAGGCAGTGCAAGTGGGCACGCAGATCACCACGAGTGCACTTCTCGCGGCTAAGTACTGAGGAACTGTCTTAGTGACTAGGCGTATTGGGTTGGTAGGGATTATGACGGCATTCTTAGTCGCCAGCGGGACGATGACGGCCAGCGGGCAGTCAACTGCGCCGCAACCGTCGAAGTCTACCCCGGCGAGCACATCGATAAAGAAGTCGGCCGACAGGAAAGTCAGCAAGCGGAAAGCAGACGGTGGAGATGAATTGATATTCACTCCGCCGGCTAGCGATAGATACGAAAATTCGTTCCATTTGGCGCCGAAACATTTTCTGTTCGACCAAAAAGCGATGTGGACTAGCCCTGCCCACCTTGGGGTGCCAGAGGCGACGTGGCTAGTGCCTGTGGCTGGTGTTGCCGCGGGGCTTTTCGCGACCGACTCCGGTTTCAGCCGCCAGTTGTCCCACTCGACCGACACGCTGAACCGTTACCGACACATTTCAGACTACGGCATTGGCGCAATGGCGGGGGTCGGCGGCGGCGCCTATCTGCTGGGTTTAGCCACGCATAATGAGCATGAGCGAGAAACGGGGTTCCTCAGCGGAGAAGCGGCGGTCGATAGCTTGGTTGCTACGGAAGCAATCAAGTATATGACGCGGCGCGAACGACCGCTCGTGGACAACGCGAATGGGCAGTTCTGGAATGGCGGTGATTCGTTTCCCTCCGAGCATTCAGCCGCAGCTTGGTCCATTGCGGGCATAGTCGCACACGAGTATCCGAGCCTGCCTGTCAAACTCCTCGCTTACGGTGCTGCTACGGCGGTGAGTGTCTCGCGGATCAAAGCGGAGCAGCACTTCCCGTCCGATGTCTTGGTGGGGAGCGCGCTCGGCTGGCTCGTTTCACACTACGTTTACCGCGACCACCATAATCCGGATCTCCCGGGCGGTGGATGGGGCTTACTCGGCATCCGACCGGAGAGGCCTGGACATTGGCAGCCGAAATACATGGGTTCGCCTTACGTGCCGCTGGATAGCTGGGTGTATCCGGCATTGCTGCGTCTAGGCGCGCTCGGATTCATTGAGAGTGATTTTGAAGGAATGCGTCCCTGGACGCGCATGGAATGCGCCCGGCTTGTGGAAGAGGCAGACGAGAACATCGCCGATAACCCCGACGCGGGGAAACAGGCGACTCAGCTGGACAGTGCTTTGCAAAAAGAATTCTCGCGGGAGATTGAGCTGCTTGGTGGCGGGAACAACGCCGCTGCGCGAGTTGAGTCGGTCTATACGCGCGTAACGGGCATTTCGGGCAAGCCGCTCGCCGACGGTTATCACTTCGGGCAAACCATTGTGAACGACTACGGCCGCCCGTATCAGGAAGGCGCGAACAACGTCACGGGAGTTTCGGGCTGGGGAACCGTTGGGCCGTTTGTGGGATATTTTCGCGGCGAATATCAACACGCGCCGAGCGCACCGGTGCCGCCCGCGAGCGTCGATCCGACTATTGCCGCGCAAGATGGCCTTCCGGTGACGCAGCCCGACACGCCGATCGCCTCAACTGATCGATTCCAATTGCTCGATTCCTATGTGGGCATGAACTTTCACAATTGGCAAATCACTTTCGGAAGACAATCCCAATGGTGGGGGCCGGACGCGAGCGGGCCCATGGATTTCAGTAACAATGCCGTGCCTGTGGATATGCTGCAAGTTAATCGCGTTTCGCCGTTTCGTCTGCCGAGCGTGCTGGGAATCTTTGGGCCGATACGCGCGGATTTTTTTCTGGGGCAAATGACAGGGCAGCACTTCATCGTCATTGGGAACCGTGTTGCGGGGGACTTCTCCCAAACACTCAATCCACAACCTTTCTTAGTAGGTGAAAAAGTGAGCTTCAAGCCCACACCGAACCTGGAGATTGGCTTCGGACTGACAACTGTCACCGGAGGACCTGGCGACCCATTTACGGTTAAGAAATTCTTTGAAGCGATGTTTCCGCTCGGCGGCGGCCAGGCAGGGACGCCCGACTACTACGGAAACGGTCATTCAGAATTTGATTTTACGTATCGGCTGCCGGGCGTCCGCAAGTGGCTCACTCTTTATGCTGACGGCTACACAGGTGATGAACCCTCGCCTTTGCTCGGGGCTTGGGACAAAGCCGCATGGACGGCAGGCATTTATATTCCCGCAATGCCAAAAATTCCCAAATTGGATTTCCGAGCCGAGGGAATATACAGCGACCCTCCGATCGGAGGTGTGGTTTCTCACGGCTTTTTTTATTTTGGCGCGTCCTATCCTAATGGCTACACAAATGCGGGGAATTTGATGGGTAGCTGGATCGGCCGCCAAGGACAAGGTGGAGAAGGCCTGGCAACCTATTGGTTTACGCCGCAAGACAAGCTGCAGCTCAATTTTCGGCGCCAGAAGGTCAGTCAGCAGTTCGTTCCGTTTGGCGGAACCTTGACGGATGCAGGCGTGCGCGGCGATTTCTGGATTGGCTCTCAGATTAGTGTGTCCGCGGCGGTTCAATATGAGAGATGGGATTTCCCAATTCTATCGACCACAAGAGAAACTGACGTCACGACATCGGTTCAATTTACCTACTGTCCGAAATTCGCGCATATTCGGCACGACGTATTGATTGACTCGGAACGTGGCGAGACGAGTGACGCGCCTGTTAAATAGGAACGCAAAAAGTTAATGGCGAGAGAGCTCGAAAAAACACGGCGTACGCACGAAGAGGAGCTGGATCTGAGCGAATCTTTCCTCGCCGAGGAGCAGGTCCGCGGGAGTCGCGAAAAAACCGTCGCGAGGCTTGGCCTCCTCTGGGCTCAAAGGCGTTTTCTCGCTCGGACAGCAGCAGTTGGTTTGGTCGCAGCGGCACTAATCGCATTTCTGATTCCAAAGCGTTACATGTCTACAGTGAGCTTAATGCCACCCGATCAAACTTCTGGGCAAGGAGCGGCGATGCTCGCTGCCCTGACGGGGCGCGTTGGTGGAAATCTCGCAGGCGTCGCAGAAAATGCGCTCGGAATCAAAACAACAGGCGATCTATTCATGGGCATTCTCAAGAGCGATACAGTTCAAGACGACCTCATTCACAAATTTGACCTGCAGAAACTCTATCATGACCGGTATATCGAAGATGCCCGTGCTGACTTGGCTAGGCACTCAGGTATTTCGGACGATGCCAAGACCGGGATTATTTCCCTTAGTGTTGTGGACGGAGATCCTAGGCGTGCGGCTGAGATGGCACAAGAGTATGTCAACGAGCTCAATTGGGTGGTGACGCACCTGAGTACCTCTTCCGCTCATCGCGAGCGGGTCTTCCTTGACCAGCGATTGACTCAGGTGAAGGCTAATCTCGAAACCGACGAAAAACAGTTCAGCCAATTTGCCAGTCAGAAGGGCGCGATTGATATTCCAGAGCAGGGCAAAATGATGGTCACGGCTGCGGCGACTCTCCAGGGGGAATTAATTGCAGCGGAATCGGAATTGCAAGGTTTGCGTCAGATTTACACCGACAACAACGTACGTGTCCGTTCAATGCAGGCTCGCGTGAATGATCTGCATAATGCGTTGGAAAAAATCAGTGGCAAAGGCGCAGACGAGAACAGCTCAGCCGGTCAGCTTTATCCTTCGCTCAAGGAGCTTCCGCTGCTGGGGGTGCAATATGCCGATCTTCTGAGACGCACAAAAGTCCAGGAGGCGGTCTTTGAAGCGCTTACACAGCAGGACGAGATGGCGAAAGTAGAAGAGGCGAAAGAAATTCCGAGTGTCGGGGTGCTGGACCCACCCCAAGTGCCTGAGGAGAAATCGTTTCCGCCACGATTGTTGTTCATGGTTCTAGGTGTGTTTCTGGCGTTGGCGATTGGCACTGCGCGGATCCTGAGCAGTTCGGCGTGGGAAGCAGTTGACCCGACTGACCCGCGCAAGGTTATGGTGCGGCAAGTGTGGTCTGACATCCATGCGAGTTTGCCGTGGACTACCAGAAATGGTACCTCCGCCGACGATCGGAAGCGTTGATTTCAGAGAAGGAATCGGCTGAGCGGTATTTGTCCTCAACTTACTGAAAGATATTGGGTTAGGTCACATCAGCCCCACGAAGTGACAGGGCGGAGCCGTCGAAGGCCGTTGGGAGGTTATGAGTGATACTCGAGGAATCCACGCAGGCGGCGCTGAGGGAGCGAAGATCGGAGGGCAGCGATCTTGGCTTTCGGGCGAGCGAATTCGCCCCGGCACAGTCAGGAATTCCGAACCCGGAACAGAGGAAACCATGCGGAGAAGGCAACAACCTAACAGGGGACGTCTACTTTCAGCCGCGTTGGTACGCAGCCTATACGCGCTCGCGTCACGAGAAGGCTGTTTCGGAAATGGCCGAGCGTAAAAGTATTGAGACCTTTCTACCCCTTTACGAGGTGGTACGGCGATGGAAGAACGGTGATCATCGAGTGCAGTTCCCGCTATTCCCCGGTTATGCTTTTGTGCGGATTGCTCTGCGAGACCGCCAAGAAGTTCTGAAAGTGCCTGGCGTGGTGTGTTTGGTCGGTTTCAATGGCACGCCAGTGGCACTGCCTGACGAAGAAGTGGAAACCATGCGACGAGCGCTCTCGCATGGTTTGAAAGCCATGCCACACCCATATCTGACCGTAGGCCAGGGCGTACGAGTTACGGCCGGTCCGCTCGTTGGCCTGCAAGGGATCCTTGTGCGCCGCAAGGGTGCTTTTCGACTCATCGTCTCGGTCGATCTCATTCAGCGGTCGGTTTTGGTAGATTTGGATGCGAATGTTCTCGACCCAATCGGACACGGTGAAGCTTGACAACCACGTTTATGGCTCGTGGTGCCGGTCTGCTTAGAAGAAGCACTGAGACGACAACCAGCAAACAATCGGGCCGCGCGCCAGTAGAACGGTGAGGGTGAAGTAGCCCGGTTGCTCCTGAGAAGCCCGCGTCAGGGCTCAAGCGGGAATCCGACGTCGTATCAGAACTCGGTCAATGATCAATGATTCGCAACGGATTATACAACGTGGGAGGACAGACGGTCCGGGGCGCGATCGGATTGTTCACGATCCCGTTTCTAATTCGATTCTTAGGTATTCGGGAATACGGAGTGTGGTCACTGGCCTATGCTCTACTTGCGCTAATGACCATGAGCGAAGCGGGAATGTCGGTTGCCGCCGCTGTATTCTTGTCCAAAGACATTGCTGAAGGCGATTCTCGCGCAACTAGCGAAACTTTGAGCGTTGTACTTTTAGGGGCTGTCCTGCTGGCGACAGTGATCGGGTTGTTTCTTTTGCTCGGAGGATCTCAGGTCGTCCGCTCGGTCGTGGCCTTTAGTGTTAGCGAACGCGCGGAGGCGGGACGGGCGCTGCGGATCGCTGGTCTTGCTGTTTTCGTTTATATCATCGAAAGGGCACTGGTCGGGATCGAGCAGGCATTTGATCGATACGCGACAATCAACGTGCTTGATGTTTCCCAGTCCTTGGTGGGGAACGTGGGGCTGGTGGTAGTGGCCTGGCTGGGTGGAAAAACGACTGCTATGATGAAATGGCAATTATTTGCATGGGCCGTTCTCCTGAGCGTGCATTGCCTCTTCGTTTTCCGACTTCTTCATCTTCATCACAGGATGAGCCTACGCTGGAGTGCGAACAAGGCGCGGAAAATCCTCCGATTTAGCGCTGCTGCTTGGGTCTCAGCGCTCGGGACCGCCGCATTCGGCCAGTGTGATCGACTTGTCGTCGGTGGCGTCCTGGGAGCTCCGGCGCTCGGCATCTACTCAGCCATCACCAATATGACTTCAAAAATTAATTCATTTTCCGGAACGGCCGTGCAGCCGCTGGTTCCCTCGCTCAGCCGTACGGCAACAATAGGAACATCGACCGAAGGCCAGCTTAAACAAGCCGTGCACCTCAACGCGCTGATAGCTATAGAGGCAGCTGTTTTTCTCTTTGTGCTTGCTGATTGGATCATGCGGGTAATGGTGCCTGGCGCAAGTGTGCCGCAGAACATTCTGGGATTGCAGATTGCCACGATCATCTACGCGCTTTATTCTTTCAATGCCCCTGGCTATTTCATTCTCTTTTCCGTGGGGGCGGCTCGAACTAATGCCCTCGTCGTCTTGGCCAGCGGGGCCGCTTCACTCGGACTGATTTTCTTGGGTTCCCGCTACTTTGGCCTGATCGGCGCGCTCGGTGGAAACGTTGGTTACTTCGGCACGCTGCTTCTGATTGTAGCGGGCCTCCGCAAAACGCGCGTTGCCGTACGTCGCTACTTATCCTGGGTGGCATTGCCGTGCCTGTGGCTTGCTGTGGCTGTGGGCGTCGGCTTGGTTTTGAGACCGTACCTGCAGTGGCGCGCAATCTTCTGTTTAGTTCAAGCGTTGTTGTTTGTCCTTTGGTTCGTCCACTACCGCAGAGATTCGTGGATGGAGTCGAAAATCCGGCATCCTTTGCCCGGAAACTGACGAACAGAGATGAGGAAGCTTTTCAATGGCTACGGCATCTAGGTCAGGTAACCTGGAATGGGCGCGTGCGCTGCGAGCAGTTCAGCCCGTTCGAACCGTCGCGGACCGGTTCGCGCTATGGAAACGGGGGCTGGAGGTATTGCGAGACTGGAGGATACACGCCGACTTTTCCTCGCCAGCCTATCAGCAAAACAATATTGCGCGTCTGCAACACCTGGAAAGCCTAGGGCTGGATCTCTCCCGAAAAAATGTTCTTGAGATAGGTGCCGGAATTGGTGACCACACGTTGTTTTATCTCTTCCGCAACTGTCGAGTGCTCGCCGTAGAGGGCCGACCGAGACTCGCGAGAAAGCTCTCGAAAAGGCTAGATGTCGAGGCAGTTGTAATCGATCTAGACAGGGAGCCTGAGAAACTGGAGCGACTTGGCCAATTCGACTTTGTACACTGTTACGGCCTCCTCTATCATCTTTCGGATCCCGCTCGACTGCTCGCTTCGATCGCTCGGGTGGGCAAGTGCCTGCTCCTTGAAACATGTGTTTCGTTTGGTCAAGGGCGTCGCACGAACACATGCGAGGAAGATCGCGCGATTTTCTCCCAAGCCCTTCACGGGAAAGGTTGCCGACCCACTCGAGAATGGATCTTCGAGGAATTAAAATTGCATTTCCAGTATGTGTACTCAACCAAGACTCAACCGCATCATGCCGAGTTTCCCACCGAGTGGGACTTCCCGGCTAGCGCGGCCGGCCCGCTGAAACGCGCAGTATTCGTTGCCAGCAAGGCCTGCATTCTCAATCCATACCTCGTGGCGGCATTACCAGAGAAGCAGGTTCGATGGTAACAGCGGCTCCGGGCAGTAGATCGTCCGTAGTTTTCCCGAGGGCGAACTAGGATTCAAGGAGAAGGAAATGCCACCAAAGGCTCTCATTACTGGTATCACTGGCCAGGACGGCTCCTATCTGGCCGAACTTCTGTTGTCGAAGGGTTATGAAGTCCACGGGATCAAACGGCGCTCGAGCAGTTTCAACACCGAGCGTATCGACAGCATTTTTCCAGATCTGCATGATCGAAGCGCCCGGCTCTTCCTGCACTTTGGCGACCTCAACGACTCCTCGAATCTTATTCGTTTGCTTTTGACGATCAGGCCGGAGGAAATCTACCACCTCGGGGCACAGAGCCACGTGCGGGTTAGTTTCGAAATCCCCGAATACACCGGCGAGATTACTGGTCTGGGCACAACGCGGTTGCTGGAAGCGATTCGACAGTCCGGAATCGAGACGAGCTTTTATAACGCTGCAAGCAGCGAGATGTTTGGGAACACGGAAGTCCCGCAGCGGGAATCTACTCCGTTTCGACCGCAGAGCCCGTACGCATGTGCCAAGGCATATTCCTATTGGACTACGGTTAATTACCGGGAAGCGTTTGGTCTCTTCGCGTGCAACGGGATCCTGTTCAACCACGAGTCTCCTCGACGGGGCGAGACCTTCGTTACCCGGAAGATCACAAGAGCTGTTGCCCGCATTCTTGCCGGGCTCCAAAACAAATTGTACCTGGGCAACCTGGACGCCAAGCGAGATTGGGGATACGCGAGGGATTTTGTGGAAGCAATCTGGATGATTATGCAGCAGCCGAACTCGGATGACTATGTAGTCGCCACAGGCGAGACGCACTCGGTGCGGGAGTTCGCCGAACTTGCCTTCTCGCATGTCGGATTGCGCGCGGAAGAATACATCGAAGTCGATCCGCGCTATTTCCGTCCCACGGAGGTCGATGTCCTGCAAGGAGACGCATCGAAGGCGCGAGCAACGTTGGGCTGGAGCCCTAAAGTGGGATTCGAGGAATTGGTAAGGCTAATGGTGGACGCTGATGTCCGGTTGCTGAAGGATAAATTGGACGGCGCGTTCGAGCGGCAGATGACGGCACAAGCTGCGGAATGACCGGGCTTATGAGGTGACGGAGATGAACACGTTCGCAGGGAAGCGGATCACCGTAACTGGCGGTAGCGGATTCCTAGGGAAGTTTGTGGTCAAACAACTCGGACAGCTTGGAGCAACCGACGTGTTTGTGCCTCGGAAACAGATTTACAACCTTTGCAATTATGACGAGGTGGTAAAGCTGTACGCCGATGCGAAACCCCAACTCTTGATTCATTTGGCTGCGACCGTTGGTGGCATCGGGGCAAACCGGAGCAATCCGGGTCGATTCTTCTATGAAAATATCACGATGGGCATCAACATTATCGAAGAAGCGCGTCGTTATGACCGCTTGGAGAAGCTCGTGATGGTCGGTACGACGTGCTCGTATCCAAAGCTAACGCCCACGCCATTCCGGGAAGAGGATCTTTGGAATGGCTATCCTGAGGAGACAAATGCTCCTTACGGCGTGGCCAAGAGAGCGCTTCTGGTAATGGCGCAGGGTTATCAGAAGCAGTACGGTCTGAATGCCATTTATTTGATTTTGGCAGGCCTTTATGGTCCGGGCGATAATTTCGACCTACAGACCTCTCATGTCGTTCCGGCACTTATCCGTAAATTCGTCGAAGCTAAAGAGGCGGCCCGCCCTTTTGTAGAGGTCTGGGGAACCGGAAACGTCAGTCGCGAGTTCCTGTACGTCGAGGATGCGGCCGAAGGCCTTCTTCACGCGACTCTGAATTATCAAAAGCCAGACCCCGTGAACCTGGGCACAGGGTCTGAAGTCCTAATTCGCGATCTCGTAGAAGAGATTCGGACCCTTGCGGGTTACACCGGAGAAGTCCAGTGGCAGCGGTCCCAGCCGGATGGCCAGCCGCGCCGAAGGCTTGACGTTAGCAAGGCGGAGCGAGAGTTCCGCTTTCGTGCCCGGACCGATTTACATACGGGCTTGAAGAAAACCCTAGATTGGTATCGAGGGTCGCGACCCGAGTCACGCGCCGATCGAGCCGAAAACCCGTCGCTTCTGCAGCAGGAAAAGGCTGCTTCGGACGCCTAACGGGAGCAACGTCATCCCCAGGGTTCCAGCGATCCTTGACTTGAATCCCAGAAAGGAATTAGCGAACGAGCGAGATGCGCCAGCAGATCAAGAAGGCGCTGCGGCATTTAGGTGTGGACTTCGTTCGTTGGCGTCCCGAATCATCGCCCCGAGCTGCTCTACGCCGGATGTTAGATCGACACCTGATAGACACAGTGCTGGACGTTGGGGCAAACGAGGGGCAGTACGCACGTTTCTTAAGGGAAATAGGGTTTGATGGTCGAATCATATCATTTGAGCCGCTCACGTCAGCCTATCAAAGACTGCTGCGGTCAGCGGCCAAAGACGCTTCATGGATCGTGGCGCCAAGGACAGCTCTTGGCAAAGAAGAAGGAGAGATCCGACTCAACATAGCCTCGAATGGCGCCTCCAGCTCGTTACTGAGCATGTTGTCGGCACACAGGACGGCTGCTCCTGAGATTGATTTCGTGAGTCGTGAGGTGGTGCCAATCGCCCGACTCGATTGCGCAGCCAGAGACTTGCTGGGCGACGCACGCAACGTCTTTCTCAAAGTGGATGTGCAAGGCTCTGAATTCGAAGTCCTGCAAGGTGCTGAGGAACTTCTTCCGCGGCTTGCAGGCTTGCAGTTGGAGCTGTCGTTTGTGCCCCTTTATGAGGGCCAGGCGCTATTCTTTGAATTGGCCGATTTTGTAGAGAGAAAGGGATTTGGTATTTGGGGAATCACTCCCGGTTTTGTGGATAGATCGAGCGGTCGGCTGTTGCAGATTGATGGAATTTTCTTCCGAGGGTGACCTGTTCCCGTGTCGAACTCTGATCATCAAATTGGCATCGTAGTTCCAACGCTGAACAGTGCGGCCACGTTGGATTGGACACTTTGCTCCCTCAGCAACCAAAGGGATATCGCTCCCGATGTCATTGTAGTCGATAGTGGCTCAGAAGACCAGACTCTCGATATTTGTCAGCGCTGGGCGGTCCGTACGATTTATGTCCCTCCAGGTAACATGTACCGTGCAATCAATTCCGGACTACAGCAGACAGACACAGAGTGGGTCACATACTTGAATTCCGACGACCATGTCTACCCTTATTCCTACGGGCGTTTGATCGCGCACGGTGAGCAACACCACGCAGCGTTGGTTTACGGAAACTGTGATTTCATCGACAGTGAAGGGCGGTTTCTGTTCGCAATGAAAGCACCCAGGCCAGCTCGACTTGTCGGGCTGCTGCAGCGTGGGGATTTTGGGTTCGCGCAACCGGCGGCAATTTATCGGAAGAGCGTGTTCCAGGAGCTTGGCGGATTTGACGAACGGTTCCGGTACATCTCCGATTATGATTTCTTTTCGCGCTTGATACTTTCCGGTCGCAAAGTAGCCAACCTCGAAGGGCCAGCGGTCGCCGCCTTCCGTCGTCACACCTCACAACTTAGCAATCAATGCGCTCCTGCCATGGCCGCAGAATGGGAACCGTTCAGGATTTCCGGGAGGCTTAGAACTTCACCCGGTAATTTATTTGACCTGCTGTCCATGTATATTGGGAACTCCTCAAACTATTTGTGGCGCTTCACAAGCAAGAGAGCTTGGCCGCCGAGAATTTCCCGAAAGTCAACTGCGTTAGACATGCGAGGAGCGCGGCGGACGTGGCACGGCTAGAGCTCTCGGCCGTTCGAGAACCATCAGCGTAGGGAGGAAAACTGTTATGCGCCGCCGCCGAGAGGCCACCTTGCTTCGCTGGCTTTACCATAGCGCGTTGAGAGGCTTCGCAAGATACAGTTTCCCGGTTTGGCAGTCCTTGGGAATCCACCTGACGCCTGTGCACTACTACCAACCCGTGCCGGATACAAGGACACTCACGGACTCAATCTGGGAGCAACGATCAGAGCTGGTGGGTCTGGACTTGAACGAGCAGACCCAACTTACCCTGCTTGACGAGTTCTCACGGGTTTGGAGGATGGAGTATGAGGGTTTTCCCAAGGATAGAGAGGAGGCCCACCCTCATCAGTACTACGTAAATAACAGAGCATTTACCGCGGTGGACGGAGAAGTACTTTACTGCATGATTAGAAAGTTCAGGCCAAGGAAGATTATTGAGATCGGGTCTGGGTTTTCCACCCTCCTCGCAGCACAGGCAATTCTTCGTAATCAGGAGGAGTCGGGCCAAGAGTGTGAGCTCGTGGCCTGCGACCCACACCCAATGGAATTGCTCGCCGCAGGTTTTCCGGGATTGACGAAGCTGTTCCCGAAGCGTGTCGAGGAACTGCCGGTGTCGTTCTTTGCTGGTCTCCGAGAAAACGACATCCTTTTCGTTGATTCTAGCCATGTGCTCCGGATCGCCGGAGACGTCCAGTATGAATTCTTGGAGATAATCCCCAGGGTGGCCAAGGGAGTCTTGGTGCATGTTCACGATATCTTCCTGCCGGCGGAGTACCTTAAGGAGTGGGTCATGCGTCAACGCGAATTCTATTCCGAACAATACCTCCTGCAGGCGTTCTTGGCTTTCAACAAAGCTTTCCGCGTGCTTTGGGCCGCAAGTTACATGCACTTGCAGCACCCCGACAAGCTCGAGGCTGCTTTTTCATCCTACCAAAGGACCCTGCGATGGCCGGGCAGCTTTTGGTTCCGGAGAGTCGAATAGCAACCCCCCCCATTTATGCCATATTCTCTAAACAGCTCCCGGTATGCGTTAGGACAGCATGATAATTCGGATGCGGTGCTCTGTTGGATTCCATCCAAATTTGTTGTGACGGTCACTGTTAGAACTACATTGAAATGGCCCGCTGCCGGACCGTTTTGGTGATGCGGTCGGGGCACTTCTCGTCTATGGAAATTTCGTTTATCGGTGTTCTAATACTCGTCGCGGCGGCGTGGTTTTTCCTCTTCTCGCCACGATTACTCTATGCGGCCTTGATCGTTTCCATTCCCTTTTCGGCGACTGCCGTTGTGAATTTTCCCTGGGGAGGCGAAGCCTACGGCGGGGCCGAAAAGGATATTATGGCCTGGCAGCTTTTCGCTGTGCTGTGGGTGTTGCGCGAAGCCATTTCCGGCATACCGCAATGGCATAGACTGGGTTGGTTCCGGACCAGGTGTGCGCGCGTGCGGTTGTTGGTCTTTCTGGCCGCGCTGGCTGCGTCCTTGGCTGTGCCTCTTCTGCTCAACGGAACAGCATGGGTGTCGTCCTGGGCGAACAGTTTATTCTATCGGGGCCCTGCGGAGATCCCCCTTCGCTTTACGCTTTTCAATGTCACACAATCTGCATACATGGTTTTCGGGGTAGGGTTTGCGATCTTTATTGCCGCTGATAATTGGTGTCCTGAAAGGCTTCTATACACCCTTAAGCTCTATGTCTCGTCCTGCGTGTTTGCGGCTGCCTGGGGATTATTCCAGTTGTGGTGTAACGTAGCGGGATACACATACGCTGCTAACATTTTCAATACCGGCAAGAACTTATCCGCGCTCGGCTACACGGAAACCCTTGGAACTGGGAATCTTGCCATGATCGGTCGGATCTCTTCCGTCGCCACTGAGCCTTCCGTGCTCGCCGAGGAACTTCTTATTGCCTTTATTGTGCTGATGGTTTGCCTGGGACTTCGACGCCCCATCTTACGCCGGGGTTGGAACTGGTTCGCGGTTGTCCTAATCGGTGTTGTTCTTTTCGCGAGCACATCCACCACTGCTTATGCGGGAATGTTTGCCGCGCCACTTCTTAGTGCTGTTGCGTTGGCCCTGGCTGGCAGCCGAAGATGGAAGCACTATGTGGCTGCCATAACGATCGTCTTGGGGGTTGGAGTGCTCCTTGTGACTTGCCTGCCTCTTGGAAATAGGATCTTCCAAGCCGCAATTATGCTTAAGTACGTGAATGGGTCGGGACTGACACGATTGGAATCGGTCCGGATTGCCGCGCAGGATTTTCTGCGGTACCCAATTCTAGGTGCCGGATGGGGAGCCGTGACGAGCTGGGACCTGTTGTTTCTCCTTCTAGCCAATACAGGGCTCATCGGGGCGCTAGCTTTGGGGAGTTTTTTAGTGCCTGTCATCCGGCGTTTGTGGCGACTCACAGTACAAAAGAATCTCATTGCAGTTGTGCTTCTACCGACCCTCGCTTTGGCCTTGCTCCTGGCTGAGGGAGATGGACTGGCGTATGGCATTGGCTACTACTGGTTCGTCTTCGGACTTGCGGCGGGAGCTTCGGCTGCCGCGAAGCTGGACGCGAAACAAACGGCTTCCTGGGGAACCATCGCGCGGTGAAAGTGCTTCTTGTATCGAAGACACTAGCGGAGTTCCCAGAAGAGGCGGGGAAAGCCCTTGAAATCTCCAAGCTCGGCGTTGAACTGTCGGTAATAGTTCCGGTGCGGTGGAGAGGACGCCCAGTCGAAGCGCATAGGCTGAAATCAGAAGCATACGAACTTCTGACACACAACTGCTGGTTCAGCGACCGGGAATCCAGGCGTCTCAGATACCATCTCCACTTCTACTCGGGAATTTCGAGAGTGATCGGGAGCAGCCGGTGGGATCTGGTGCACATTGACGAAGAACCGATGAACTTTGCTACGTATCACGCGCTCCACGGGTGTCGTAAAAAGGAGCGGCGTGCCGTCTTCACGACATGGCAAAACCTGATGAAGAGGTATCCTCCTCCGTTCGAATTTTTTGAAAAGTACATTTTTGAGAACGCAGCGGGCGGGTTTGCGGGTAATCGCGAGGCCGCCGAAATCCTGCGCCGGAGGGGATTTGCGAAACCGGTGGCTTGCGTCCCGCAGCACGGAGTTGATCCCACCTTGTTTCGGAAACTCGATGAGAGTGACTTGCGCGGCAAGATGGCCTTCAAAGATGCGTTTGTGATCGGGTTCGTGGGTCAAGTAGCGCAAAGAAAGGGCCTTGACACGCTCATCAAAGCATTAGCCTTGCTACCGAAAGAATGTATCCTTGTCGTGGTCGGCTCTGGCCCGGATGCGCCGAGGTTTAAATCCCTTGCGCGGGAACTCGGCATACCCGCGAGACTGCGGTGGGAGCATTGGGTCGATCAGCGGGAAATTGCCAAGTACATGTGCGCATTTGACGTCTTTGTACTGCCCTCGCGCACCCTTCCAGGTTGGAAGGAGCAATTTGGACGAGTCCTCATCGAAGCGATGGCTTGTGAAACGCCCGTCGTTGGTTCGGATTCGGGGGAGATTCCCAATGTGATCGGCGACGCCGGTTTGATTTTCCCCGAAGGCGACGAACGAGAGTTGGCCGGACGCCTGCTGCGACTTATCAACGATTCCTCGCTGCGCAAATCGCTCGGAGGCCGCGGCCGCCAACGCGTTCTGGAACGATTCACCTACGCGAGAGTCGCCGCCCAAACAGTCGATTTCTACAAACGTATCTGCAGCGGCAGCGAATGAAGGGGGTTAGATTATTTCCACGAAAACTCGTTCACAAATGGCACTCCAAGGAAATCACGAGCGTATTCTCGACGTGGGCTGTGGCCCTTACAAGGTCCAGGACGCGATCGGTATAGACCATACGTTCTGGCCCGCCGTCGATGCGGTGTATGACCTCGATCGCCCCCCCTTGGCCGTTCGCTGCGAACACATTTGACAAGGCGATCTGTCGGCACTCCTTGGCTCACTTGGAGAATGTAGTGCGTACGATTGAGGAGCTCCACCGAATCCTGCGGCCCGGTGGCGTGCTAGAAATTGTCACCCCGCACTTTAGCTCGGATAATGCGTTCACCGACTGTACCAGCAGATGGTTCTTTGGCTTTCGAAGCATGGACTTTTTTTGTCCGAATCGCAGATTCAAGTACCGATATAGCAGGGCAGAGTTCGAGTTGCTCGAAGTCCGGATATCGTTTCTCCAGGCGGCCGTCTTCCCGCCGGATAAATTCAAATCCAATCCTCTCAAAATTCTTGGCATTGAGGCACTTGTCAATCGTTTCCCGCGCTTCTATGAGCATTTTCTCGCTTTTCTCCTGCGTGCAAATGAGGTGTTTTACCGCATGCGCGTGGTCAAGTAGCTCGCTTCGAGTGATGTTATCTAGGAAATCGTAGGGTGCCATTCAAGTGCGAGGTTTTTAAATTGCGACTTCCGGTCGCATTGGAGGCCAGCGAATGAATCCAGTACGTACGTTTCTACCTGTTAGCACACCCTCGTTTGGGGAGGAGGAAATTCGATACGTGACGGACGCGCTCGAAGCGGGGGAAATTTCCGGAACATATGGAGGGTTTCTCGATCGTTTTGAACGCGAATTTTCAGACTATTGCGGTTGCTCGCACGGAATCGCCACCTCGAGTGGGACGACGGCTCTGCACCTGGCAGTCGCATCGTTGGGGATCGGTCCTGGAGACGAGGTATTGGTCTCCGCGCTGACCAACATGGCGACTTTTTTCGCGGTGCTTTACCAGGGCGCAAGACCAATCCCAGTCGACATTGAGGAAGATACCTGGAACCTCGATCCCGCGCTGCTTGAAGAGCTGATCACGCCGCGTACAAAAGCCATTCTTGTGGTTCATCTTTATGGGAATCCGGCGAATATGGATCCCATCGTCGAGTTTGCGCGTCGGCATAAGCTCTACATAATCGAGGATGTGGCAGAGGCGCATGGAGCCCTTTATAGGGGCCGAAAAACAGGCTCGCTGGGCGATATCGGCTGCTTTAGTTTCTATGCGAACAAGATAATCACAACCGGTGAAGGCGGAATGATAACGACGAGCGACCCCGTAGTTGCCGAAAAGAGCCGGTCATTGCGAAGCCTCGCTTTCGGCGTGGAGCATAAATTTATGCACACGGACGTGGGCTTCAATTATCGAATGACCAACATTCAAGCGGCCCTTGGCTGCGCGCAGCTCAGGAGAATTGAAGAGGTCATAAAGAACAAGCGGCGTGTAGCTCGACTGTATGCGGAGCAACTCTCCGGGTTGCCAGCGTTACAGCTTCCTACCGAGAAACCATACGCCAGAAACGTCTACTGGATGTACCACATTGTGCTGAGAAGTTTCGAACGAAGGCACCGTGACCGGGTAATGCAGCTCCTGGCAGAGCGCGGGATCGAGACGCGACCAGCATTTATCCCTTACAACCTTCAAGAAGTCTTCATCGGTAGGGGTCTGACTCGACCGGACCTTTGTCCCGTTGCAAATCGGATTGCAAATGGTGGATTCTACCTTCCCAGCTCCCCTGATCTTTCTCAAGACGATCTCCGATTTGTGACCGACAATCTGAAGGATGTTCTTAACCAAATTCGAAGCTGAGCTGTTTCTCGTGGAACCGCGTGAAGTCAAACGGAACGATGAAATGTTAATACGGTAGCCCACCCAAGAATCACAGGGAAAAATCACAACAATGAGAATCGCCTACCTCTATGATGCCGTGTATCCTTTTATAAAGGGGGGCGGGGAGCGAAGAATCTACGAGGTAGCCCGAAGGTTGAGTGATCGTGGCCACGAGGTATTCATTCTAGGAATGAAGTGCTGGGACGGTCCGGCTTCATTGCAAAAGAATGGTTTGCGCTACCGCGCAATCAGCCCCTATATCAATTCGTATCACTCCACCGGGCGACGCTCGATCGTGCAGGCACTTGGATTCGGAGGCTTTGCCTGGCGCATGCTGGCCGAGCAGAGATACGACGTTATTGATTGTGGTCAATGGCCGTATTTCCACATGTTTCCGGCGAAGGCTTATGCTTTCATACGCAGAACTCCTTTTGTCGTCACATGGTATGAGGTCTGGAAAAGCCACTGGTTCGAATACTTAGGAAGACTGGGCGTTTTTGGCATGTTGGCGGAGAGAATCTTCTGCCGATTTCCCGATAGGATAGTTGCGGTTTGCGAAATGACCCGAACTAACTTGGTCGATCTGGGCGTGAGTCAGGAACGCATCGAAGTGATCCCCAATGGTATTGACTGTGCCAGGATACAAGCTGTGCCTCCCGGGCCAGTTCGAACAGATCTTGCATACTGTGGTCGCCTGAAGAATCACAAGAATGTTCATCTGCTGATTGAGGCCGTAGCAGTCTTGAAGCGCGCCCAACCAAAGGTCTCCGCAGTAATCATCGGTGATGGACCTGAATCCGCGGCCCTGCGGGATCTGGCTGTGCGATTCGGCGTCTCCGAAAATATTATTTTTACGGGGGCGCTTGATGATTTCGATAAGGTTGTCGGTTGGTTAAAGGCGTCCAAGGTTTTTGTTCATCCGTCGACTAAAGAAGGTGGCGGCAGTATCACCCTGTTCGAAGCCAACGCATGCGGGCTTCCCGTGATCGCGGTCAAGTGCCCAAACGGCATTGATCCTCTCCTAATCGAGCAAGGAGACAATGGATATTTTGTCGAACCACAGCCTGAGCAGATAGCGGACGCAGCGTCGTTTCTACTGAACAACCCCGGCCAGTTGGCAGCGAATTCCGCGTTCTCGAAGAAGATTGCGGTCAAATACGACTGGGACGCAATTGCCTTCCAGTATGAACAGGTCTACAAGCACGAAATTTCCATTCAGAGGAACGCCATTATATAAGGCGCGTGATTCACGACAATAAACCAAACGTGTTTCGACGACCTAACTTCCTTTTCATTGGTCCCGACAAGGCAGGCTCAACGTGGTTATATGAAGCGTTGCGGCGACACGAACAGGTCTATTTGTCGCCGGTGAAGGAACTTTTCTTCTTCGATCGCTTTTACGATAAGGGCTGGGACTGGTATTCGCGGTATTTTAAAGGTGCAGGAGGACACCATCGGGTTGTTGGCGAGATTTGTCACGATTATCTCTTCTCCCCCATAGCCTGCCAGCGCATTGCGCGGGACCTCCCTGCGGCGAAGCTGATGGTCTGTCTGCGTGAACCCAGCCAGCGCGCTTTTTCCGAATACCTTTACTTAATCAAGGTTGGGCTTTTGGGTTGCGATTTCGAAACTGCGCTTCGACAGGTCGATGAACTGATCGGCAACGGTCGTTACGCCACGCACCTGAGTCGTTACCTGGAGCATTTCCACCGCGACCAGATTTTCGTGGCGGTTTTTGACGACCTGACAGCAGACCCTCAACGATATTTCGACGGCCTCTGCGATTTCTTGGGGCTCGAACATATCCAACTCTCGAACGAACTCCGAGCGATGGTCCTGCCTGCAGCGAAGCCGAGACTGCGACACGTGGCGAAATTCGCCAGAGCGATCGGCTGGCAGGTGCGTAGATTGGGGTTGCCCGGCGCGGTGGGCAAAATGAAGCAGTCCGCGTTGTTGAGCAAGCTGTTGTACACTGCCTACAAAGCGGGCGAAAAACCGGCAATGTCGCCAGAAGCACGGCGATACTTGCACGAGGTCTTTTCGCCAGAGGTTGAGCGGCTTGACGCAATGTTCGGAACCGCGTTCTGCGCTCGATGGGGATATCGGACAGAGTGAAGGATCGGCGCTCAAGAGGTTGCGCTTCCGGCGAATTGCGTGGCGATCAATGCGGCGCACGCGATGGCAAAGACGTTGAAGGTATTTCTTCCATGTATCGGGAACGGCGCTGAATCCACAGAACTATGCACCTTTGTAGTTACCCTTTCTGTTGCACTTGTTTTTTATCTTCGAGCGGCATCACCAAAATCGCATTACCCCGTCTGAAAAAGCAATTCGTCCTAACGGCGAGCATTTCGGTCGGTTTCCTGTCGCCAACTGCGGCAAGGCGTCGCCCTTTTATTCGTAACTATTGATCCGGTTCGTGGGCTGACGGTGCGTTTCGCACGGTGGCTTGCCTCCGGAATATTAACGAGTTATCAATTATCTAATAGTAAATCATTTGAATTTTAGGCGCACAGGGAAATCAGCTGAACGGTAAGGGTGCGTGGCGATGATTCGACGTAAACTCAATAGGTACGAGTTTCTCCTGCAGCTTGTAACACTTTCCCTTCCCACATTGGCCTACGGCTTTGCAGCGTACGTCCGGTTTGCATCAGGTTTGGTGCCTTTGAAGTCCGACGTAATTGGCTGGTACCCATACATCGGTCTCGTTATCGCGACGAGCGTTGTCTGGACAATTTCCGTAACACACTATCAACTGGCCACGATGGAAGGGCTATTTTCCTCGGGAGGGAAAACGCGTCGGGTTTTCATGGCCTGTGCCGTCACGGAAATCATCGTGCTTGCGATTACTTTCTTTTATCGGCAAACGAGTTTCTCGCGGCTATTCATCTGGTTTGGTGCTGTCGGCCTGTTCTTCATGACGTTGATCGTCCGACTGTTCTTCCGAGTCTATTGGAGCGGCAAGAGTCATGCTCGGGGCCAGACCGTTCGCTTGTTGATAATCGGGGCGGACACTTGGGCTCTTCAGGCTACTCACAAGCTCTTGGCCGGTCAGGTGATGCCGTGTTCGGTTGTCGGTTATGTGTGCCTTCCCGGCCAGTCTCCCGCAAATACGAATGCACCTGTTTATCGATTCTCGCAAATCAAGGAACTATCGCGCCAAAACGAAATCGATGACGTAATAGTTGCAGTCTCGCCAGAGCATTTTGGAGAGTTGTCTGACCTACTCGCCAAATTGAAATGCTTTTGCGTTCCAATCAGAGCGATTATGGAATTTGGGGACGGTCTGGCTGTCCGCGATAAGCTGTTCAATTTTGGTGGTTCCCTCATGCTCGATCTCGAGCCAACGTGCGCCGAGTCGATAAAATACCTGATCTCCAAACGCGTTTTCGACACCGTTTTCTCTTCTGTTGTGATGATTGTAACGGGGCCATTCATGCTGCTAATTGCTGCAGCCATTCGGTTGACCTCCGCTGGGCCCGTCATATTTGTACAGGAGCGTGTAGGGTTGAGCGGGAATACGTTTTATATGTACAAATTCCGTACGATGAAGGCAGAACTCGCAGGGGACGCCAGTACACGTTGGACAACGGAAAACGATCCCCGGTGTACAGCGATTGGAACGTTTCTCAGACGCACCAGCCTGGACGAATTGCCGCAGTTCTTTAACGTGTGGAGAGGGGACATGAGCGTTGTTGGCCCGCGTCCCGAGAGACCCTATTTTGTACAGAAGTTCATAGACGGAATTGACCATTATAATGCTCGCCATTTTTTTAAGGCCGGCATCACCGGTTGGGCGCAGGTAAACGGCTGGCGTGGAGACAGCTCAATCGAAAAACGCCTCGAGTTCGATTTGTACTATATCCGCCATTGGACATTCCTGTTCGATTTACAGATCATTCTGCTCACCATGCTTCGAGGATTGATCAACAAGAATGCTTATTGAGACATCTATTTGAGTATTGTTCACAATCGTTCTCTTAAATATCTGAGAGACGCCTTCACAAATGTGATTTGCTCGGGAATGAATGCTTTTGGCAGCCGCGCGAAATATCCTCTGTCGGGCGCCTTCTTTAGCTTACGCTGCGGACGACACAAGCAAACGTGTGATATCGGACTTCCATAGGGGTGCGTGTTCCACTTGTAGGTCATTACTTCCTCAATATGCGTTACCCCGATTCCGAGTTCGCGTCGGGCGACAGAGTGACAAGCCTCGGTTTCTGTTTGCCGAGTGCGCCACACCCCTCCGGGAAGATGCCACATCGATGGCCAATGTGGGTCCGTTGGCGGCCGCCGAACTAGAAATATCTCCCAGCGACCGCCAGCCCTGCGCGGAATAACGAGCTCCACGTAAGGCAACGCAAAGCTCTTGTGAACTTCCAGCCAGACCTCTTCAGGATAGTAATCCGCGTTATCTCTTCGCATTTCCTTCAAGAGTTCAGCAAGCATCGTTGCCCGAACCGAATTCATTCTTTGCGCCTCAAGTTGACTTTGACTTCCGTTGTTGGCAAGACTTGCCTCGCGAATTCACCTCATCAATTCCTTTTGACTGCCCCGTTTTTCGTCCGCCAGATGATACGACATTCCGTCTCTCGAGTTCTTTCGCGCCCGTCATTTTTCCGGTACATGCGCGTCGAGCAGGAATGGGTACGCCGATCGCCAGATCGTCGAACCGCCAAATGTACTACCTAAATTATGCACGGATCTCACTTGATCTGAGGTGGAAGCCGGAATTCCGACCTCATCAGTTTTTTCTCTCCAGTGTGTTCAGCGTTGTTTGATTTGTTTTTTCTCTAAGTCGCTCCGTGTTGC
>Ga0307374_10003761_pt1 | contig 25721 bp, 28 predicted proteins | sample OX3MG_FD_202532 | JGI IMG/M metagenome (GOLD analysis project Ga0307374, IMG submission 202532) | Soil microbial communities from Risofladan, Vaasa, Finland - OX-3 | ecosystem: Environmental > Terrestrial > Soil > Coastal area > Acid sulfate soil | place: Finland: Risofladan, Vaasa | collected...
CCCCCGCGTCCGCCGGCCGCCCGTCGGCGCAACTCCTTACGCCGCAACCGGCCCCGAAATTCCGCGCGGATTATTGACCGCTGGCGGACAATTTGCAATACTGTGGATCGTAAACGCGGGGCGACGACAACGACGCCTAACCAATCTCCGAAGTCCCGCCGGTGGGATACCGCGTCACGGAGCGCGGCCAGCCCGACAGAGCAACCACCGGCGGGGCGTCCTTTTTTCGAGCGAAACCAATGAGCGACGAAACACCTATTATGGTTTGCTGGCGATGCGCCGACCTGCCGCCAGAACGCCGTAACGAGGGCAGCGTAAAGCGGCGATGCTCGCGATGCGGCCACGAGATTTGGGCAATGCCGCTCAATGTCGCGGTTGGACTGCCCTTGATTTGCCGGCCATGCGCCAGCGAAATGGCGGCCGAAGAAGGGGCTGTTATCGCCCCGGCGGCGATTGCTAGACAGCGGGCAGCGGACACAAATTGAACCGACCTTCGATCAACCTGCCGCGCCGGCCATCCGCCATGCGTTTGGCAAGCGGAGCCCCGCCCGCGCTCCACGGAGCGCGGACGGGGGAATCGAAATTTAGATGCGGCCAGGCCGCTGGGAGAAAAAACATGAAGTTCCGCGCCGGCTGCTTCGTCTGCTTCGGCGACGAGCTGACCGACGACGAAAAGGCCGCGCTGGAAGCGGCGGACGCGGCGGGATATGCGGCCGCGCAAAAGTGGGCGAGCGAGCTGCAGAAAGTTGCCGATTAGCACCCACCGGGGGGAAAAGGAACGCTTGCGCGTTCCCCGTCTACCGTCTACCGTCTGCCGTCTGCCGTCTGCCGTCTACTTTTCCGGATGCGGGGCTCACCGTGAGCCCCGGCCCGTTCCGCTTGCGGAGCAAGCGGGCTACGCCAGGGCCAGCAGCTCGCGGAGCAGCGCGGCGATGTCGGCCACGGCACGCTTCGTGGTGATGGTCACCACGTTGCCGTCGGCCAGCTTCTTCCGCCAGGCCTTCGGCTTTTTGGCGCGCTTGCGCTTGGCCGGCGCCCCCAGCTCGCCGGCCACCGCCTCGGCCACCTGCTTTTCGCTGGGACTCAGGCCATGCTCGGCCACCAGCTCGCGCAGCAAGAGCGGCTGCTTCTCCGGCGGCAGCTTGCCCAACGCCAGCGCCGCGCGCAGGCTGAGCGCGTGCTTGACCGGCTCGACGTTCCGCGCGACGGCGGAGCCGGCGACCAGATCGTAGGCGTGCCGCCTCGACAGCCGCAGGCAGTCGCTGGCGTACTCGTCGAAACTACGCCGGCCGCAGGCGGCGTACAGGCCGCGGCGGCTGATCTCGGCCAGCGACCGGCCGGCCTCGATCCAGCAGGTGCGGTAGGCCTTGACCGCTTCCTCCAGCCGCTTCAGGTCGAGATATTCCTGACGCGCCTTGGGGTCGGGATGCGTTTGGACGCCGGCCGCCTCGGCCGGCGTCTGGGTCGCCGGCGAGTCGGCCGGATCGCGCAGCACGCCGCGGATGATGCCGTCGATCACGCTGCCTGGATGGGCGACTTTCAACATGCTTTTCTCGCCACGGATGAAACACGGATGAAACACGGATTCTTAAATTCTTCATCCGTGTTTCATCCGTGTTTCATCCGTGGCCGTTTCAGCGGGGTTGGACCAGGATGTACGGCCGCCGCGCGCGCCACATCTTCAGCCGCTGCAGAATACTCAGCCGCAGCTTGACCGGCTCCGTCGATTGCTCGACGAAGGCGACGGAGTCGGGCATCGCGGCGCAGGTCAGCTCGGCGGCACAAGTCGCCTCGTCGGCCGGCGGCGAAGGAAGGTCGAGGGCGGGCGCCACGACGAGAATGGCGGCGTAGAGTGCGAGGAAGAGACGGCGAGGCATTCCATTGCTCCTGAAAAAAAAGGCCGGGGCCGTGTACGATCGGACCCGGCCCCGGAGTTGGCGTTGGCATTCCTGTTCTTCGTCAATTCGCGATTCGCACTTCGCAATTCGCGATTTCCGATCTCCCCTCCCGCCCAGCCCGCGCAGTTTTGCAGCGCGCAGTTTTTGCCGATCGACGCGCAGTTTGTGCCGCTCCGCACCTTCGGCGGGTGGCAAGTGAGGCGCGCCGCATACACAGGCGCAGTGGTTAGTGGTTAGTGGTTAGTGGTTAGTGGTTAGTGGTTAGTGGTTAGTGGTTAGTGGTTAGTGGTTAGTGGTTAGTGGTTAGTGGTTGGAGCCGCTGCGCGGCGGAAGAATTTCTTTGCGGCGAAGCCGCTCCATTCGCTAACCACTAACCACTATCCACTAACCACTAACCACGCCCTCGAAATCCCCACTCCGCGGCCCAGGCGTCGACGTCGGCCAGCACGCGGGCGGAGATCGCGGCGCGCGATTCGTCCGTCTCGGCGGCATGCACCAGGTCGCTCATACTGCCGCCATGCCGGCGGTAGCCCAAGGCCACGCCGGCCCGGGCCGGAGTGCCCAGGTGGGCCAGCCGCAAGAAGAGATTCCAGTCGCCGAGATGCTGGAAGCCGGGGCGCCAGCCGCCCACCGCCTCGAACGCTTCGCGCCACATGAGTGAGCAGGTGTCGGCCAGGTTGCCGGCCCGCAGGTCGTGATCTTGCCACTCGACCATTTGGTCCAGCCGCTCGACCGCGCCGAAATGGCGCAGGTCGGGGTAGACGAAGGGCGTGCTGTTGGTCAGCTTGGCGGCCATCCGCTCGAGGTAATCGGGCGGCAAAACGTTGTCGCCGTCGAGGAACAGCAGCGCCCGGCCGGTGGCCTGTTTCGCCGCCTCGTTGCGGGCCAGCTCGGCGCCGAGCTGCTTGGGCAGCGCAATCACGTTTTCCCAGCCCAAGAGCCGGGCGGCGATCTGCGGCGAGCCGTCGTCGCTGGCGTCGTCGCAATACAGCACCTGCTCGGCCGGGCGGGTCTGCGAGAGCACCGACTGCAGGCACTCTTCCAAAAACCGGCCGTAGTTGCGGGCCGTCACCAGCACGCTGATGGTCAGCTCCGGCGGCGGTGCTTGCGGGACGTTCGCGGAGTCGCGGGCCTCCGCCGCCCGGTCCAGCCAACTGGAGGCCGTGTAGACCGGCCCGCAATTCTTGAACGCCAGGCAGTAGGCCTCGTCGGCGCGGAACTGCGCGCTGAGATAGCCCTCCACCGCGTGCGTGTGATCCCGCAGGTTTTTCCACGTCTCGCCGCCGAAGAGCGCGTGATTGAACCAAAAGAACGTGCCGGCGAAATGCCAGCCGCCGCCGTCCCGCAGGTTGGCCGGGTTGCTGGGCTGCTGGGCGATGCCGCAACAAGGGTACACGCTGAGCAGCTCGCGGATTTCGTCCCAGCGGTCGAGGTTGTGCGCGTACATTTTTTGCGTCCACGCGCGCACCGCTTCCTGCTTCGCGCGGCGGACGCCTTTGGCGTGTGCGTAAAAGGTTGCCTCGGACGAAGAATTTCGAACGGAAGGAAACGAAGGAAGTTCTTTGTTTCCTTCGTTGCCTGCTGTTCGAATAATCGTGTCGGCCTCGTCAGCCGAGACACCGTAAGCCAGCATCACCAGGCCGCGGCGGAAGTGGGGCGTCTCCCAGTATTGATCGTTGGGCCGCTGGATGAACTCGATTCGCGCGGCCGCGTCGCCGAAGGCCTCGATCACTTTCTCCGGCGGCTCGAGCGCCAGCCGTTCGCCCGGCCCGGCGGTGGCGATGGTCACGATCCGCCGGCCGTTGAACAGCGACAGCCGCCGGCGGATTTGCTCGACGTTCCACTGCCAGACGTTTTCCGGGTGCCGCAGCGGCAGGACGTAATACAAGAGGTTCGCCCGCTGGATCGGCCAGCGGCCGTCCGGGCAACTCTCGCTGGCCCAGGCCAGCTTGTTGGCCTCGAGACCGAAGTCATGCACCGGGCAGCCGCAGGCGGAGCAAGCTTGCTCGACGGAATTATAGAGCGGGCAGACGCGGCAGTGCTTTTCGAAAATCTTGGCGATCAGCGCTGCGCTGCGCCGCTGGCGGCCGTTGAGCGCGTCGCGGACCAGGGCCTTGGAAAAGTTGGCGGCCTGACTGAGCTTGCCGGGCAGCGCCGGCTCGGCCAGCTTGGCCGCGGGGCAGCCGCGGCAGACGTGCGTTGCGGCCAGGGCCGGATTTTTCCGCGCGTGATTCTCGCGCGTGCATTCGCCGTACACCGCGCACTGATAGACGGGCAGATCGATTTGGCCTTGGCAGGTGCGGCATTGCTCGACGCGCAGCACTTCGCCGCGGTGCAGGCAAGCCGCGTTGTCGGCAGGCGGCGCCTGTTGCGGGCGGCCTACGGCTGGATGCGCGCGGCAGGCCGCAATCACCGGCCTCAACGTCTTGATGAGGCGGCCGCAGCCGGGATTGATGCAGCGTTGGCCGCCTCCGGGCAGCGGTTCGAAAGTGCAATTCATGCGAGCTCCATTTCAGCGCTGGGGAACAGGCAGGTGCCGCCGGCATAAGCAAGGGCGACGGTTTCGCCGTCGAGGAGTGAGACGCAATCGGCGGCGATTCCGTCCCATCGAAAGTATCCCGGGCCGCCGCAGCAATAGAGATATTCGTAGGCGAAGAGCCTCCAGGGGTTGCCGAAACAGTCGGCGGGCCAAAGCTCAATTCTCGAAAGGTATCGCAGCGACAATGGGCAGCATGGCGCAGTGTTGTCGAGCGGGAGGCTCAAGTCGCCACCTACGTGGCAGGCGGGATTGGCCGCGCCGACCGGCCCGCAGGAAGTATCACAGCCCCCATAGATCGGTCCGGTCCACAGATAATAGCAGATGGGGGTTTCGGTACCTGGGCACAGGAAGCTCGTGAGATCGAGCAGATAGCTTCCCTGAAACAGTTCGCACGAGTCGGGAGTTCCGCAAGGGAAAGTATTCGCCCCGGAGGGCAGCGTCACGAGAACCTGCGGCGGCAACGGGCGGCCATCAGTGCATAGGCAGGTCGCGCCTGGGCCTCCGCCGGGCGGATAGGGGCAGGGCGCGGGCGGAAACTTGTTCGAAATGGTAATGCTGATCGTGCTCACTCCGGCGCAGCAACCGGCGGGCGGGGCGCCGGAGCCAGTCAGCGTCAGTGATCCGCCCATTGAGGCGGTGAGGGGGTAACTGGTTGGCCCAGCGCCGCAGTCGATCGATACCGTCCAACCTCCGGAGCCGTGTGTCAGGCCGACATTTACGCCGCCGGCGTTGCCGGTAAAGCCGTTGGGGTGGTTGTTCGTGAGTTCGAAAGCCACGCCGCACAGCGGGCAGCTCGGATCGGTGCATTGGATGCAGCCGAAAAAAGTGTCCGGGCCACTGGCCTTGTGCGCGCCCTCCGGACTGCCGCAGCAGCAGGGCGGCGCCGTCTTGCTGGCGCCGGTGCAATCGGCCAGGCCCCGCACGCCGCGGGCCGGGGCGTTCTGGCCTTCGCCAGGCCCGCAGCCGTTGGGCATGTCCGCGCCCGTGCAGCTAAAGCACAGGTACTGCCAGGGCCGGTTCATGTGGCTGCCGTAATCGTAGCCCTGCGGGGCATCGGGGCAGACGCAGCTCGGATAGGCCGGCACGTTGAAGGCGTTGGGCGAGGGACAGTTGCCCTCGCTGGTGTCGCACCAGTTCTGCCACTCGAAAAAATAAAATTCGTCGGCGTCGTTTTTGGCCGCGATCATTTGCCCCAGCTCGAAGCGGCCGTTGGCCTGGATCTCGAGGGCGCAGCCCACCTGGCCGGCGACGAATGCCGCGGCCGGCAGGGCGGCGGCATCGGGCCCGGGAAAGTTGCACTGCAGGTATTGGCCCAGGTTGATGTACGCCCAATTAAAATAGGTCGTTCCGGAGATGCCGTTCAGATTGAGCGACGCGCAGATGCCCCACTCGGGCAGCGCGGGATCGTAAGCCAGTGTGAAGCCGAGATAGACGCCCGTGCCGCCCAGGCCGCTGGTGCCGTAACAGGGGTCGTTGAGATCGATCACCGCGCTCTGCCAAGTGCAGAAGCGGGCCGAGTCGGTCCACTGCGGCGGGGCCTGGCACGGCACGTCGCCGGCCAGGCTGCAGTCGTCGGTCAGAAATCCGATCGGCGCGTCTCCTCCGCCGGAGCCGTAGGCGGCACCGAGCCACAGGCCCTGCAACGGCACATACACGGCGTCGCCGCTTTCGTGCAAGCACGGACCTTTGAGCAGCGTGAGGGTGAACGGGCCCTGGCCGTAGGTGTCGCAGGGGGACGGCGCCGCGGGCAGCGCGTTGTTGAGCAGCCCGCACTGCGAGGCGCAGCTTCCGCTGGTGGTGGCCGTGAAGGCGTGGTTGCCGAAGCCGACTAAGATCGTTTGCGGCGCGCCCCAATTATTGAAAATTTGGCAGTCGCACTGCGGGCAGGTGGAGCTGCCGGCGTTTTCCAGCGGCTTGCAGACCACTTTGATGCCGCCCGGCTGGCGGATTTTCAGGCCGTGGCCGTAGCTCATGAGTCACCCGTCGGGCAGGGAATCAGCATGATGATCCATTTGCTGTCGGCCTGGCGCCACTTGGCGTAACCGGCGACCCCGGCGTCGGCCTGCCAACCCATCTCGTTCACGGCCGTGATCGACGTGATGCCGCCCGTGTTGCCGCTCCAATCGAGGATCACGGCGCAGTCACTCAGCGAGGCCTGGTTGGTGAGGGCGGAGCTGGTGACGAAGGTCACCCATTGCGAATCGTTCTTCGCGGCCGCGGCGGCCGGGTTGACGCTCCTCCGCCGGTGCACGGGCCGGTTGCGCGGCAGCCGCTCCAGGTAGCGGACCTGGCGGGCCAACTGCCGCGCGGCCTCTCCGCTCAGGGTGTGTTCGCGGCGGTCGTCTCGCATTTGGTAGACGGTAGACGGTAGACGGTAGACGGTAGGCGGTGGACGGTGGACGGTAGACGGGGCGGGGGGAGAGACGCTTGCGAGTCCCCGTCTACCGTCTACCGTCTACCGTCTACCTGTTCCTCGCCGTCTACCTGTTCACTGCGGGTTCTCTCTCAAAAACACTTCCACGATCAGCCCCTCGGCGCTCGCCCCGGAGACCGTGACCACGATCTCCAACAGGTCGGAGCCGTTGAGGTCGGGCGAGGCCACCGAAGCGGACTGCGGAGTCAGCGCGGGCGTCGAGCTGCTCAGCACCAAGGCCGCGCTGAGCACGCTGGCGAAGGCGCCGCCGCCGGTCGAGCGCTTGAGGTCGATCGTCACCGTGTCCGTCCCCGTGGGCGGCGTGACGACCGAAACCAGCAGCCCGGCGATCACGGAGACCGTCGTGCCCGCCGGAAACACCTGATGCACCAGGTCGGTGGCCGCCACGACGGCCGTGCCCGGCTTCTGATCGACCGACTTCGCGAATTGGTGGACGACTTTGGTGGCTTCGATGCCGGCGCCCGCGACCACGGCCGCGTCGTTCACGCAGCCGGCGGAGAGCACCGTTTGCTTGGCGCTCAGCGAGCCTTGGACGAACAGATCGGAGGAGACGTAGCTTTGTGCCATTTGTAAATCCAGATAGGGCCGCGGATGAAACACGGATGAAACACGGATAAATTCTTAATGAATTCTCTTCATCCGTGTTTCATCCGTGTTTCATCCGTGGCTAGGGAAGACTGAGCGCGGAAAACGGAAGCTGATTCAAGACGTTGAAGGGCAGATACTTGACGGCCGTGAGATCGATCGGCCAGGGGAGCTGGCTGCCGGAGCCGTCCAGCGGCACCGGCTCGGAGACCGGCGTCGTGCCGTCTTCCTGGGTGCAGGGCTTGCCGCTGCGCTGCGTCATGCCCTGATTGAGCACGTACAGCGTCCACGTCTCCCAGCGGACGTGGATCTCATAGCGCATGGCGTAAAAACTGTAGCCGCTCTCCTTCGTGTACTGCCCGTTGATCAACACTTTGCCTTGGCCGGGCGCGAGGCCGAACCAGGAGTCGCTATTGACCGCGTTTTGGTACTGGATTGCCGTCGCCAGCGGAAAGACCAGCTCGTTGCGCTGCATGATGATCGTGAGGCGGCTGTCGTCGATCATGGGCCCCGGATCGAAAAAAATGCGGGCGGCGTTGACGACTGGTTGGGGAGTGGCGTCCGTGGTGTAAGTCGCGACGCGCTCATAGGGCTGAAAATCGTAGTCGATCACGGTGGGCCGCGCCAGCGGGTCTTCGTCCCAGTCTTCGACCGACGTGTCGTAATCGACCTCCACGTCCCAGATATAGGGCGAGTCGCCGGGCCGCGTGATGGAAATGATCCGCGCGTGGGCCAGCGGATCGTTGTCGTTGCCGAAGCCGTAGGAGTCGAAGGGCGCGAAGCCCAGCGCGGCGCCGATCGTCTGCGGCCCATCGGCCGGGTCGTCCGTGACGACCTGCAGCGCGAAGCCGTACTTCCGCTCGCCGTCGCTCGACGCATGGCCCGCGCTGCCGCGGGCCTTGGTGATGGTTTTGATAATTGACATGGGGCCGCTATGAAATTCTGCGGATGGTGCGGGGCTTCTTGGCCGCGCGCTGGGCCTTGCCCTGCTGGTAGAGCGTTTTGGCGATCTCGCGGAGGTGCTTGACCGTTTCCCGGCCGTGGGCCTGCTGCTGCGCGGGAGTCAGCTTGGCGTTGGCGGCCGGCCGCGCGCGGCGGGCGGCGTCGGTGGCCGCCCACTGCGCGCGCCGCGCCTGCGCTTTGAGCCGGTCCGACGGCGTCATCACCGCCTCCGCGCCGCGGCGGCGGAAGCCGAGATCGATTTTGCGCGCCGCCACGCGCTCGGCCAGCTTTTCTTTCTCCGGGCCGGCCAGATTATCGTTGATGGCCTTCAGCTCGGCGAGCTGCTGCTGCCGGGTTTTCTGGGCCGCGGTGCCGTGGCCCACGATGGCGTGCCAGGCCTCGGCGCTGCCGCGCTCCAGGGCGGCCGTTTGGCCGTGCGGCTTTTTGGTGGCCGCGTGGTATTGCTCGCGGGCTTTAGCCATGGCCCGCTCCGCCTCGTCGCCGGTCAGCTTGCCGCGGCCCTTGAGCCGCATGATTGTTTCGATCTGCTCCTGATACTCCTGGATGGGCAGCTTCAAGTCGTCGCGGATGGTTTGGGCCGCCCGCAAGTCGTCCAGCTCCGCCGCCGCGCGGCGCGCTTCGGCGACCTCGGATTTTTTGGCGCCGCGCTCGAGCAGGTCGTAGATGCGGGCCTGCTCGGCCGTCTGGCCCCAGGCCGCGATCTGCAGGTGCAGCGAATCGGTCAGCTTGTCGATGTCGCCGGCCAGCCGCTTGGCGGCCTTGCGCTGCTCGGCCATCGCCGCCGCGGCGGCCTGCATTTGGTCGATCTGCTGGACGTACAGCCGGGCCTGGGCGAGCTGGGCCTGGCTATAGCCCTCCATTTCCATTTTCGCCAGTTCGCGGGCGTGGCCCTCCAGGCCGAAGAGGTCGATCTCTTCGCCCAGCTTTGAGTTGAAATCATCCAGCGTTTCCGCGGATTCTTTTTGTGCCAGCGCTTCGGCGCGGTTTTGCTCCTCGCGCTTCCGCGCCGCCGCGAGCCGCCGTTTCGCATACGGGGTCGCGCCGACGGGTCCCTCGCCTTCCTTCACCTTGGCCTGGCTGCTGGCCCCCTGAAAGGCGTAAGGCGTCAGTAGGGTCCAGCTGAGCCCGATATTCGCGATATTTCGCCAGGCCTTGAGCTTATTGAGAAAACCGTCCTCGGCTTTGCTCAGTTCCTCTATCGCCTTGGCCATGTCTTGAGTTTCTCGGGCGAAGCCCTGCAAGCTCGTGCGGCCGAAATCGGTCTGCGCGATCTTGCCGATGGCCTCTTTCAAGTCGTCCCAGTCGTGTTCGAGCCCTTTGAGATCGGACCGCATGGCGGCCGCCGACTCGCCGTATTGGTCGGTCAGTTTTTTGAGAATGATCCCTTGCGCGGCGGCCACGTCGCCGGTGGCCACCAGACTCCTGATCACGGACTGCTGCGCGGGGCTGAGCATGAGGCCCACGCGGTGCAATTCGGTCAGCCCCAGGATCGGATCTTGCAGGGCTTTGCCGACTTGCATCGCCGTGGAGCGGAGATCGGTGCCCATCACGGCCGACATGCTGAGCACGCCGCGCGTCGCCCGGGCGAAGTTGACGTGCTCGATTTTTTGGAAGGTGGTCAGGACGGCTTCCGCCGACTCGATCTCCAGGTGGCTGTAATTGGTGGCCTGCTGCAGGCCCTTGGCCAGCTCGACCATTTCGCGGCCCGTATAGCCCGCCGCGCCGCCGGTGGCCTCGACCACCGCGTTGAGCCGCTGATACGATTGGTTCGCTTCGTCGGCCGCCTCGACCGACGATTTCAGGAACTCGAAGCTCTGCTCGACGCCGACGGCGATGCCGATCGTGCCCAGGCCCGCACGCAGCACGTCGACGCCTTTTTCCAGCCGCTGGGCGTTCCTCTCGGCGCGCTCCATTTCCTCCTTCGCTTCGTGCAGCTCGTGCCGGTAGTGGTTCCAGCTGATCTGCCCCGCCTGTAATTGCGCGTCGAGCGCGTATTCGCGATGCCGATATTTTTCGGCGGCGTCGCTCTCCTCGTGGTGCGCTTCCGCGTTCTGCTTGATCGATTGCCCGGCTTCTTTTGCCGCCGCGGAAAACTGGGTCTGGCTGATGCCGCCGGCGGCCAACTGGCCCGACAGGCTTTCGAGCGACGCGCGATATTGGTCCAGCCCTTGGCGGTCGAGGCCGCGCAGATCGCCTGGTTTGGCGCGGCCCATTTCGATGCCGGCCTGCCGCACGGCGCGGGAAAAACTCTCTTCGTCCAAGGTGCCCGCGCGGACCATCTCGGCCAGCTTGCCGAGCCGCGTCTCGTATTCTTCCATGGGCGTCCGCGTGCCCTCCCACACCCTGTGGGCGGCGCGGTCCAGGCCCGACAGCGCGGTGGTGCTTTCGCCGGCGCCCTTTTTGAGGCCGCTGGTGTCCATGCCGACCAGGATGTTGAGCGATGCGGCGACCGACATTTTTTCGAGCCACTTACTTGACTGGCGCCGGCCGGCGAGTTAGACCGAAGCCATGCGCCGAGGATGTTTGCTTACCGCCGGCCTGCTTTTTTTGGGGCTGATCGGCCTGACGTGGCTCCCGTTCGGGCGAGAGCCGGCCGCCGCGCCCGACCCGCGCTTCTACGTGGTCAATCGCTTCGGCCAAACGCAAATCGTCGTCGTCGCGCCGCATGGCGACACGGACGAGTTGGCCGCCGTCAGGGCCGCCATCAAGCACCTCGACCGCGGCAAGTTTTGCTGGCTCTTGTTCTGGCGGCAGGCCGACCGGCTGCTGGTGCCCACCGAGATGCCCATGAGCGACGCGGAAGCCGACGCGATGCTCGGGTCCTACACGCGCAACGACCGCACCGGCTACCGCGAGCTCTTGCTGCACGGACGCGAGATTCCGCTCGACTAAGCGAAGGAGCCTTGCGCCTCGATCCGGGCGTTATGCACCGCGGCGAAGCGGGTCATCACGGCCAGCATCTGCTCGGGCGTCTGCCAATCGTCTTGTTCGCGCTCGAAGCGCAGCAAAAAATCTTCGGCCTCCGTGTCGCAGCCCTGGCAGCGGGCGACCGTGTTGGCCAGCAGGGCGGCCCGCCAATCGTCGCGGCGTTCGCCCCAGGGGTCGGTCTGCTCCAGCAGCCGCCACTCGGCCAGCTCGTTGCCGTCCAGGCGGCTCAGCAGCTCGGCGACCCCGCAGCCCCATCGCTCGGCGAGCCGGAACAGGAACCGGCGATAGCCGCCGGCCCGGAGTTTTTTTCCAGCTCCTCAATGTCTTTGCGGCGCAGGCGATTGAGCCGGATGGCCACGCGGAACACGCGGTCCACGGCCACATGGCCTTTGCGGTCGAGGGCCTCCACGTCCGCCTCGCTGAACAGCAGCTTCCGCTGTTCGTCGACGATCGTAAGCGAGAGCACCACGGCCCGCGCCCGGCGGAAACTCCCCTCTTCCTTCTCTTCCAGAAACTCTTCGTAGGCGGCCCGCGCCGGGCCGTCCATGACCGCGACCAAAACGTCGCCGCCCCATTCCGGCACGTGGACCCGCTCCACACCCCGGTCATCGGCGGCCTTGATCTCTTCGGCCGTCAACAGCTTTCCCGTAGTCATCAAAAAACTCCTTGGTGGTCTGTCCCGCGGCCGGCCCGGCCGCCAAGGAGGAAGCGGAGGCCGGACGCGCGGGAGCTTGAAACGTGCGCGGGGCTCACGCTGAGCCCCGGCCCTTCGTGGTGAATCGCTTACGTCGCCGGCGTGATCGTGATGGCGCCCGTGATCTTGACCGTCACCGGCACGGTGCTGACCTTTTTCACATCCAGCTCGTCCCAGGGGAACGCGCTCACGGCGCCGTTGAACGTGACCGTGGTGCCCTCCGTGGTCACCTTGTCGTTGAAGGTGATGGTCCATAGCGCGGCCATGGCGTCGGTGGGTGAGGCGTCGGTGAAGTTGGTCCAGACGGCCGCGTGGCCGGCGTTGGTCGAGTCCCACAGAATCGTGAACTCGCACTCGCCGCCGTCCGGGATGGAAAGCAAGGCTTCCATCCAGGCGCTGCTGAGATCGGTGGTATCGATCGGGTCCTTCTTGGGATTCGCGGGCTTGATCTTCACGACCTGGCCGAGCGCGGTCAGGACGCCGGCCTTGGGCGTGATGGCGATCGTGGTGGCTAAGGCGGGAACTACTTTTTTGGTCATGGGAGGGTCCTGGGTTTAGGGCCGCGGATGGAACACGGATCAAACACGGATGAAGAATTCAAGAATCCGTGTTTCATCCGTGGCGTCAAAGGGTTGGCACGGACTCGGCGTATTGGATCCAGTACACGGTCGAGACGACGAACACGCCGGTGTCGCCGCCGTCGATCGGCTCGTCGAAATCGTCGAGCTCGTCATCGATCAGGGCCGCGTGAATCCGCACGCCGGCCACGGTGGCCTGGTCCAGGCCGTCGAGCGCCTGGCGGACGGCCTCGGCCAGCGCGTCGGCCGTCGAGTATTTGTCGGCCAGGCAATCGAAGCGAAACAGCGCCAGGGCGTAGCCGGCCGAGCCGCTCAGGTCGTGTACGTGGCCCAGCTCTTCGGGCGCCTGGTGGCCGCGGGCGGACAGCCGGCGATAGACGATGGCCGGCCGCGTGTGGTTTTGCGGCAGCTTGAGCGGGAACACCGCCGCCGGGCTGCCGATCAGGGCCTGGATGCCCGCGTCGCTCGACAGGTAGCTGTACAGCGCCGCGCGCACCGACGGGCTGCCGCTGCCGGCGATCACGAATTCCCAGGCGTTGCTGACGTCGGCCGGCAGGCCGGCCAGCGTCGATTGGCAGACGGCCAGGTACGTGCCGGCGGCCAGCGCCGACAGATCGACCGTGCCGTCGCCGGTGCGCGAGCCGGCCGAGGTCCAGGCCAGCGTGCCCAACGCCGGCGAGAGCACCTCGATCGTATTCGTGCTGCCCGCCGTGCTGCCCGCGATCGTGGCCGTCGTGCCCGAGACGCTGAGCGTGGGCGTGGCGGGCGGCGCGGAAAGCTCCTGGTGCTCGAGCGCGCCGGAATCGCCGTACTGGGTGCGGCTGCCGCCCTGGAATCCGGGCGGGTAGCTCGAGCCGCGGCACAGCGCGCCGCCGCCGGCCGCATCGTTGAGCGACAGGTCGGCGGTGGAAGGCGAGTTGAACGGCGACGCGGTGAGCACCGTATCGGCGCCCTGGTAGACCGGCGGCGTGGCGGCGTAAAAGTTCGTGGCGCCGTTGAACGCAAAATTGCCGGCGCTGACGGAAGGCGTGCCGTAGTAGTGAAAGTTGACGCCGCCCGCGCCGCTGAAGCCCTGCACGACGTTGTCGACGATCGAGCAGTAGTTGTCGGCGTTGTCGTCGACGCCGTAGCCGCTGCCGCCGGCGCTGTAGATCGAGTTGTCGCGGATCAGGCAGCCGCCGGCCAACGCCGAAATGCCCCAACAGCTATCGGCCGGCATCACCAGCCGGTTGCCGACCGCGGCCACGCGGGCCTGCACGACGATCGAGCCGGGGCAGCCCGAGCGAAGATCAAATAGTGAATCGTAGGCCAGGAAGCAAACGAGCGCTTCGGAGCCGGTCAGATCGTGGAAATAACAGTTCTCGGCCGTGCCGATCGAGACGGCCACGCCGCTGGTACTGTGATCGAATTCACAGTCCGCGCACACGCTTAACATGACGCCGGCGATGGCCAGGATCGGAGACGCGCCGCAGTGGTGCAGGTGCACGTCGACGAAGCTGACGCCGTTGGCGCTCGAGCTGAGAATCGGGAAGCCGCCGCTATTGCCGCTGAGGCCGCCGACTCCGCCGTCGCCCTGCGCGGAGGTGTAGCCGCGGAACACGAGCGGCGCCGACGTGCTGGGCGTGCCGTAGGTCGCCAGGCTCAACGTGGCCGAGAGGACGTCGTCGGCGCCCGATTGGACGTTGATGCGGTCGCCCCCGCCGGCGTTGCGCGCGATCGTATTCAGCGCGTGCTGGGTCGATTTCCACGGCGCGGCGAGCGTGCCGCTGCCCGTGCTGTCGGAGCCGTTGGCCGGCGAGACGAAGTAATCGACGATCGCCATAAGCAGCAGGAGGATCAGTGCCACGGATGAAACACGGATGGAACACGGAGAAAGGTTTTTGAGTCCGCGTTTCATCCGTGTTCAATCCGTGGCGAAAAAAGTATCGAGTGCCTCAGCCGGAGATCAGGTTTGCCGCGCCGCAGGCTTTGGCCTGCAGGGCCTGCTTGGCCGGGGTGGCATAGGCCGCGAGCAGGTTTTGCAGATCGGCCGCCAGGGCCTGGATGTCTTCCTTGGCCAGCGGCTGCGCGCCGGCCAGGCCGGTCTCGTTCGGCACCAGCGCACCGGCGTCGAGCGAGGCCACGATGGCCGCGGCGTAGTTCGCGTAATCCAGCAGCACGGCGCCGGCGTCGAACAGATAGCGCGCGCCTTCGCCCGACAGCGGCCGCAGGAGCCGCAGGAACGTGTCCAGGTCTTTTTGCGCGTTGGAGCCGCCGCCGTTGGTGGCGACTCCGGCCAGGTCGGTGTATTGCATGATTGTCCTTTGCCTTACTTCATCGCCGCCTCGATCCCCTCCGCCAGCTTCTGCTCGATCGCCGCCGCGGCCTGCCGCTGCTTCGCGTCGAAGGCCCGCTGCATCCAGGCCGTGCCTGCGTGGAATTTGCGGCTATCGGCCTGGTCGCGCAGCGCGACGTGTTTGCGGCGCGCCGCGTCTTGCGCGCGGCGCATGCCCTGCGTGCGTTTGCCGGAGTGCCAGCCGCTTTCCGTGGTGAAGGCCCGGATGGCCTGGCTGGCCGTCTGGGCGCCGCGGCCGGCCGTCACCAGGATCAGCACACGGCCCGGCCTGCGCTTCTTGGCCGCCCGGACCTTGATCGACCGCTTCAGCCAGCCCCGCGCGCCGGTATCGTCCGGCCCGACCGGCGCGTTGGCCTTGGCCTGCGGCAGGATCGCATTCGCCCCGGCCCGCAAGGCGGACCGGGCGATCTTGCCCTCGACCCTGGCCGGCAGCGTTTGCAGCTTGTCGGTCAGCTCTTTCAGCCCCTGGATTTCGATATGGCCGCCGGGCACATTCTTTCTCCGCCACGGATGGAACACGGATGGAACACGGATTCTTGAATTCTTTATCCGTGTTTCATCCGTGTTTCATCCGCGGCTACTTTTTTTCGATACACAGCAAGACCAGCTCACGGTGCCGCATCTCGACGTCGTTCACGTTGGCGATTTGCAGGGTCGGGCCGCCTTCGATCGCGATTTGCATTTGCTCCGTGACGCCGGAGACGTAACGCAAATTCACTTCGTGCGTGGCCAGGGCCACGACCTGCTGCGCGTAAAACAGTTCGCGGCCGGTGAGCTGCTTGACCGCGGCGTAGGCCGTGGCGAAGGCCGTGGCCGCGGCGGGCACCTCGGCGCCGAAACTGTCGGTCGTAGCCGGCTCGTTTTGGATCGTGATGAATTGCCGGCGCCGCCCGGCCGGAGTCGGCTTCACGGGTAGCCCCCGATGCGCCGCGCGCGGATCATGCTTCGCAGGCCAATCGGCAGCTCGGAAAGGGGCGTCTCGAGGGCCGCCTCGCGCTGGTCGTACCACAGCGCCGTGAGCCAGCAGATCGCCAAAATATCCTCTTCGCTTTGCGTCGTGGCGTCGCCGTAGCCGGCCGTGTAATCCACGATCACGCTGTCCTGGTAGCCGCGGATATTCGGCCAGACCACGTTCCACTGCAACCAGATCGTGCCCGGCTCGCGGTTGGCGTCCACGATATATTGCGACGGGTCCCAGAGGTTCTGGTTGCCGTAGGTGTCCGTGTAATAGATCGACTGGACCGAGGCCAGCGGCGGGAAGGGGAGCGTGAACTTGACGTCCGGCGGCCACCAGTTCATGCGCAATTCGTACTGCGCGGTGATGAGCTGCCGGCGGATGGCCCGCTCGTAATACTTGCGCGCGGCCACGCCCAAAAGGGTGATCAGCGTGTCATCGTCGGTGATCGATACGCGGCAGTGCGCTTTGAGCTGCGTCAGGCTGACCGGCTCTTCGGCCGGCGCGACCGTCTGTTTGATCGCGTAGGCCAGCGAGGCGTCGCTGGTCAGGCGGAAACTGGTTTCTTGCTCGTAGCCCATTTCTACCGTCTACCGTCTACCCAAGCTTGCGCTTGGGCGGCTTCTTGGGCTTCGCCTCGGCCTGCGATTCCACCGGCTCGACGATTTTGCGGCGCAAGAGGATCGAGGCCACGCCCGGCGGCGGCTCGAAGAGCTTGCCGGCGCGGTAGCCGCGCCAATCGCGAATCAGACGGTAGAACATGGTTTTTCCTTGCGCCTTTTTTTTAGACCCGCATTACGTCGGTGGCGTTGGTGTCGCTGGCCTGGTGGGGGCCGATTGCGCCTCGGGACAGCACGGCGAGCGCGCCGATCAACGTGGCCGCCGCGCCGGCGGTGACGATCGGCTGCAGATAGCGTTTGCGCTTGCGGCAGTCGAGGTCGAAGCGGTAGACGCCGTCGGCCTGGCCGGCGCCGGGCAGGCTGGTTGCCGCGCCGTCCATGTCGGTGTCGGTGCCGACGCGCGTGCCCACGACGTCGGTCCAGGTCGCGTCGTCGTCGGACTCTTGGATTTTCAGGGCGGTCGCCGTGGCGCCGATCACCCCGAAGCCGACGTAGAACTGGCAGTAATCCCAGCCCTTGCAATCGACCGTGTTCGCGATCGTCGCGCTCGCGCCGTCGACGCTGGCCGGCGCGACGGAATTGACGACTTTGGTGGCTTGTGCGTGAATCATTTGAGGGCCTGGTGCTTGAGGGCTTGGTGGTTGGGGTTGGGGCTCACGGTGAGCCCCGCGCGGGATGCGGGCGGCTTTATTTAGCTGGCGGGGGTTTCTATGGCGATCAGCGCGCCGGCCCCGTTGGTCGAGTCGCCGCGCTCATGGACGTTGATATCGAACCGCTCGGTGCCCTTGATCCCGATTTGGTCGTATTCGAAGTAACGGTCGTCGCTGATCTGGATCGTGACGCCGCGGCGGCTGCCCATCGCGGCCGCCAATTCCAGATCGCCGAAGTAAGCGAATTGCGTGTTCGGCGAAGCGGCCAGCGCCTTGGGGAGCACTTGCGAGATCACGACCGGGTAGCCCAAGAACTCGTGATAGCCGCCCTGTTCCGGCACGCCCGTGGAGACCCACTGGGCCGTGTTGCCGCCGGCGGCGTCGATCAAGCGCATCATGGCCGTGGCCCACACCGCCTGGTGACAGTACCACTTGGGCTGCATCACGTAGTTGGGCGACTGGCCGACGACCGCTTGGAAGTCGGAAAGGGTGAGCGTGTCGAGCGCCGTGTGGCCGGCGGCCGCCGTCACGACCGAGTTGCTGGTGAGCGCGTTGACCACGCCGACGATGCCGCCGTAGGTGCTGGTGCCGTCGCCGAGGAAGCCGCACTGGTCCTCCTTGAGGGAGAAGGCGTAGCTGATTTCGTCGGTCAGGTCGTCGCCGATATTGATCACGGCGTCTTCCGCCAACTCGGTCGAGTAGAGCGTGATGGCCATCAGCTTCTTGGCGATCAGCTTGACCTGGTCCCAGGCCTTGTCGCTTTGCACGCCGAGCGAATTCTCGCCCACAAAGTACGCGGTCACTCCCTGGGTGCGGCGCGGCACCGATTTGGTGTCGCCCTTCATCGGCACCGGCTTCGCCTCGCGGCGGAACACGCCGTACCTTTGGCGCAGCTCGATGATGGCCGTCTCCATTTCGTCCGGGACGAGGTAGCCGCCCAGCTCGTTGCCGGTCTCCTGCAGCGCGTTTTGCGGCCGCGTGTTGATTCCCTGCTCCTTGCACCACTTCGCGGCCCAGTCGTTTTTGCAGAGCGTGGCCAGGAAGAACATGCCGGCAATGAAGGCCCGTTCGTCGGCCTTGGGACCGCTAAAGGCCTTCAATTCGGAGTGCTTGAAGCGACACTGCGCGGGAATCACGAGCCGCGCGGCGCGGGCCGTGACGCGGACGCCGGCGCCGGCCAATTCGGCCGGTTCGCCGCGGGCCTGGGGCCGGCCGCCGGCGTCGCCGGTCGGCTCGCCGTGCTGCACGTCGAGCACCGCGCCGGTACGCGCCGTTGGACGGCCGTTTTCCCGCTCGGCGGCGAATTGGGCCTGGCGCGCTTCGATCTTTTCGGACCGTTCGAGCTGGGCCTGCAGCTTGTCGATTTCGCCGGCGGCGTGGCCCGTTTCGCCGGGCTTGCCCTTGCCTTGGATGCGATCGACTTCGGCCGTTTCCTCGGCCGACAGATCGCGCTTTTCGGCGCGGGCCAGGTCGACGATGGCGTCGACCCGATTGCAGAGTTCGCCGATTTCTTCGCGGAGCTGAAGCGACGTCTTCATCGGAAAGTGATTCCTGGGGGAAGGGCGTCGCGGGGCGCCCTGGGAGAGCAGGGCGCAGGACCGGACGCAGACATGGGATGCGTACTGATCCGCGCCGCTGACAAGTTGCGCGAGACTCAGAGTTGAGCTTTTTGGAAACTTGTGGAGCTAGAGAGCTCGATGGGTCTATTATCGCATGCGGGCCATTTCGCCGCGGGCCGTTTCTGCACTTGCCGCGCAGGCCACGCACGGAAGCTGAGTCTGGCGGGCGCCGCAGCCGCGGCAGCGGACGGGCGCGGCCAGCTGCCGCCGGGGACTCTCGCCGTCGCAGGCCGGCGCCAGCGAGGCCCGGACCGGCGGCAGCGGGACGCCCAGGCCTTCGTCCCATTCCCCCGGAGCGGGATGCGGTCCGGGCCGCCGGGCGCCAAAGAGCACCGCGCGGACCGTATTCTCCGTGCAGCCGGCCGCGGCGGCGATCGCCGCCACGGACCGGCCCTCGGCGCGCAGCCCGGCGATCAGCTTGTCGCGCTCCCGCTTTTGTTCGCGGCGCGCCAGCCGCCTTTTTTCTTTGCTGCGCATGCGGTTCTCCTCACAAACCATAGGCCACGGATGAATAGTGGTTAGTGGTTAGTGGCTAGTGGTTAGTTGGAGGACCCGCTGCGCGGCGGAAGATTTTGCGGCGCAGCCGCTCCGCCCACTAACCACTAACCACTAGCCACTAACCACTGACCACTTCCTCGTCCGCGGCCGTCGAACTCGGATCAGCTCCGCGAACGCTGGCGGAGATTGCGGTTGCGGACGGCCGCCAGCTCGACGGCGCGCGGCGGGGCTTCGATCCGTCGCTCCGGCGTCGAGAGGTGGGCCGGCATGTTTTTGAACCGCCGCGCGCCGAGCGAGGCCCGCACGTCGAGGGCCTGCCCGATCTCGTCGCAAAAACCTTTGGCCACGGCGTCTGAGGCCGTCATCCAGGTCTCGGCGGCCATCATCGGATTGAGCGTCTCGAGCGGCAGCTTCGTTTTGGCCGCGTAGGTGGCCGCGATGTTGCCGTCCACCTGGTCCAGCGTGTCGGCCGTTTTCCGCAGCTCGCCGGCGTTGCCCAACGCGATCGTATAAGCGTTGTGGACCATGAACATGGCGTTGGCCGCGATCCGTACTTTGTCGCCGGCCAGGGCCACGACGGTGGCCGCGCTGGCGCACAGCGCGTCGATGTCCACCGTAATCTGGCCGCTGTGACGGGCCAGCGCGTTGTACATCGCGAAGGCCTCGAATACGTCGCCGCCGGGGCAGTTGATCCGCAGGTTGATGGGCAGGTTTTGGAACTGCCCCAGCGCGGAGATCACGCTGGCCGCGTCAATCAGGCCGTAATAAGCCGGCCCGATTTCGTCGTACAGGTACAGGGTGGCCAGGCCGGCGTCGGCGTTGGCTTCGATGCGGAGCGGGGATTTGCGTTCCATATTGGTTCCGTGGTTGGTCAGTCGAGGCGTGGATTGAGTCCGAAGTGCTGGGCGCATTCAATGCGCGAGAGGTGCTCGCGCGCGATGAAACGTCGGGCGTGGATCAGATACTTACGGGCGCGCAGCACGTCGCCGATCACGGCCCCCGTGTCGATCGCCGCGATCAATTCATCAAGCATCTTTTCCAGGCGGCCTATCCGCACGGATGTTCTTTGCATTACTTACTCCTCCAGCGCGTCGGCCAGGTCATAAGCCCGCAGCGGCCAGGCGGAGACGACGCGGGATACCTCGGCCGCCAGCTTGTCGGGCGTGGCCCGGCCGGCGGCGTCGAGCAGCTCGGCGCGGGACTGCTCGCAATGAGCGGCCACGAGCCGCTCGTCGGCGACGGCCCGGCCGAGTGTGGCCGGCCAGCGGCCCGCGCCGTAAAAACCGTCCAGCCAGGCGATGAATGTTTTTGGTTTGGCCGCGGCCGCGGTGACGCGCTGGCACTCGACGGCGATCAACTCCTCCAGCCGCGCGGCGGTCGCTTCGCGGCGGAGGGCCTTGGGCACCGGCTCGCCGTCGCCGCCCCGATCGGGGCCGTCAGCCGCCGCCGGCTTGGCCGCGGTGTTCGGGTTCGCGTAGACGTCGCCGCCCTCCCGCGGGTTCAGCCCCTCGGCCTCGCGGCATTCGTTGGGCGAAAGGATCGTGCTGGCCACGCCGATCTGGTACACGCGGTAGCGGCTGAGCTGGTCGCCGCGCAACAGGCTGCTGGTGTCGAACTGGGTATACACGCGGCCGCTCGTTTTCTCGCGCGTCGTCAGCAGCTTTTCGTCGCACTCTTCTTCCCAGGTGTTGATCCACCGCATCAGGGTGTGCTGCAGGTAGCTGGCGTTCTGCTGCTCCAAGCCGTTGTACGCCACGCCGTCCGAGTCGCCGAGCTTGTGCGGCGGCAGGTTGAACCACGATGCGACCTCTTGCCGCGAGAATTTGCGGCTCTCCAGCCACTGCGCGTCGGAAGGATTGATCTGCAGCGGCGTGGCCTTGAGGCCCTTGTCGAGCAGCGCGGTGCGGCCGGCCCGGTCGCTGCCGGCGTGCATTTTTTCCCAGTCCTGCAAAATGCGCAGCGCGTCTTCGCGCGAGACCACGCCCGGCGCTTCCAGGATCACGCTGGGCCGGGCGTTGTTTTTCAACAGACTGTTGCCGAATTGCTCGAGGGCCAGGCCCATGCCCCAGCTATTGCGTGCCAGCGTGATCACGCTGTAGCCCTCGGTGCCGTCGAAGCCCAGCCCCTTGATGTGCAGCACGTGCTCGTCGGCGAACGGCGTGTATTTGTCGGTGTCGCCGATCTTCGTGAAATGCCAGAGCTTGCCGTCGACCATCTTCGAGTAGGTGCGGTCGGGCAGGAACGGCGTGAGAATGTCCGGCGCGCCGTTGCCGTCGCGGGTGATGCCGGCGCGGCCGTTGCCCCACAACAGCGCGTGGCTCATCAAAGTCTCTTTGAACACGCCGACGTTCATGGCGGCGTTGGGCCGGCGGCTGAGCAGGCGGCGGGCCTTGTGGCCCACGGCCGGCTGGCGGGCGCCGCCGTCGCGCTGCCAGACGTTGAGCGGCATCTGGCCCACGTCGCCGGCGATGATGTTCACGGCCTGCCAGACGGCCGCGTAAGTCAGCGCCGTGCGGCCGTTGACGCTTACGCCGCTGTCGGAGCCGGAGCTGTCGCGCACCCAGTCGATGAACCACTGCATCGGGTTGCGGGCGCTGCTGGCTTGCGGCCGGCCGCGCCCGAAGCGCGAGAAGAACGAGGCGATGCGGTCGCGGAGATTCATAGGGTGAACACGCTGGGGCCGGAGTCTTCGGGGTGGACCATCGCCGCGGCGTCGGCCATGATCAGAGCCACTACGCCGTCGATCTTTTTGGGATCCTGGTGGTTGGGCTTGATCGGCCGGATGTTGCCGTTGTCGTCGCCTTTGGCGGCCACGTTGCTGGCGTGCCAGCGCAGCACGGCGTGCCCGTCGTGGGCCAGCGTGCCGGCCAGCAGCCGGCTTTCCAGGTCTTTGCTGGGGGCGCTGAGCGAGGCGAAACCTTGCCGGCACTCGACCGTCTCGATGCCGTCGTTCTCGCGCAGCTCGATCGCCGTGTCCGTGGCGTTCCACGGATCGTAGCGCAGCTCGACCAAGTTGAACTCGCGGGCCAGCTCGCGGATTTTTTGGCGGATGACGCGGCTGTCGATCACGTCTCCGTCCGTCAGCTCGATCAGCCCCTGCTGCGCCCAGAGCGTATAAGGCACGCGGTCGGTGCGTTCGCGATGCTGGGCCTGCCCGCGCGGGATCCAAAAAAAGGGGAGCGCGAACAGGTCATTGCCGATCGGGAAGGCCAGCACCAGGGCCGAGGTGTCGCGCGTTTTCGACAGGTCGAGGCCGCCGTAACACTTCTTGCGGGCCAGCGAGGCGCGGCTGATTTCGCGGCGGCAGGCGTCCCATTTGTCCATCGGCAGCCAGAGCACGTTTTGCTGCCGCCACTCGTCGAGGTGCTTGGTGCGGAAATTATTTTGGGCGCTGGCGAGCTGCTGGGCCTTGGCCGCCTTGCGCTCCAGGTCGTCGAGCTTGACGCTGACGCCCAAGTTGGGATTGGCCTTGGGCCAGCAGGCGGGGTCGCGCCAGTCGTCCTCCGGGTCGATCGTATAGTCGAGATAAAAAAAGGTGTCGTCGCGGATCCCGTCCGGCTTGTCGAAACCTGCCAGGATTTGCTGGCCGTAGGTGCGCAGCTCGTAACAGATGCCCTGCTGATTGAAGCCGGCCGTGGTGATGTTGAACACCAACGGCTGCCGGCGGGCGCCGGTGGCCGTCTCGATCACGTCGTACAGGTCGCGGGTCTTGTGGGCGTGCAGCTCGTCGATCAGTGCGCCGTGCACGTTGAGTCCGTCGAGCGTATCCGCCTCGCTCGAAAGCGGCTCGAACTTGCTGGCCGTGGCGACGGAGTGCATGTTCTCTTTGAGCAGCGTGAGGCGCTTGCCGATCTCGGCCGAGGCCCTGGCCATACGCTGCGCTTCGCCGAACACGATCTTGGCCTGCTCGCGCTTGGTCGCGCACGCATAGACCTCGGCGCCCGGCTCGCCGTCGGCCAGCAGCAGGTACAGGCCCACCCCGGAGCAGATCGTCGACTTGCCGTTTTTGCGCGCCACCGATTGATACGCGGTGCGGAAGCGTCGCAGGCCATCGGCCCGCTTCCAGCCGCACAAGGTCCACAGGCTGAATTGCTGCCACGGTTCGAGCGCGATCGGCTGTCCGCCCCATTCGCCCTTGCTGTGCCGCAAAAAGCCGAAGAAGTCGAGCACGTGCTGCGCGGCGTTGGCGTCGAACCACAGGCCCCGATCTTTGCCGTGGGCCAGGTCATGCAGGTGCCTATCGCACGCGCGGCGCACGAGCTGGCCGGCGACAATGCGGCCGCCGGCAACGTCGCGCGCGTATTGTTCGGCCGGGTGCTTACTTGGCGGCAAGAAATTCTCCCAGGCGGTCCTTCTCCGGCTGCTCAGGCGGATCGGGCACGCGCGCGCGGCTCGCCGGCGTAAGGCCGAACTCGACGCCGAACTGTCGGATTCGCTGCATCGCGTCCCGCTTGATTTTGGCGGCGGGGTGCTCCATCGGGATTCCGTTGGGCGGCATCACGGTGCGGCCTTCTTCCTCGAGCGTGGCGACGGACCATTGATAATCGGCGACCGACTGGCAATAGCAGGCGAAGCTGCTGAGCTGCTCCGGCCGCAACGGCTCCTTCAGGCTCGGCTCGACCAGGTGCCACTCGATTCGCGCCGCCGGCGTGAGCCAGGCCGGCGCGTCGCTCCCGCTTCCGATCGACGGCGCCGAATCGGCGCCCTTTTTCGCGCGCGGCTTCCTCTTGCTCGGATTGCCCGCCAGCTTTTCGCTAGCGGCGCCTTTTGCGATCGGCCCTCGTCGGCCCATTGACGGATACCCCGGCGCGCAAAAACTTGCGGAAAAACGTGCGCGCTTGGCACGCGGTCCCCCGCGGCCAAGGCGCCAAAAATTGCGCCCCCGGTTAGCGGCGGCGGTTGCCGAAGCCGCGGTCTTCAGCCGCGGTCTTGGCGCTGTGGCAGCTTCGGCAGAGGCCCTGGTGATTCGAGGCGGAAAAGAAGCCTGGGTCGCTGGCGCCGGTCACAGGGCGGATGTGATCGACGTGCTCGGCCGCCGCGAGGCGGCAGAGAGCGCAGACCGGATTGCACGCGAGGAATGAAAGCCTATATCGTTGCCAGCGGCGGCCGTAGCCACGCCGGCAGGCGCTGGGCCGGGACTCGCGGGCGGCGGCCTGGTGGGCCGGGCAGTAGCCCGAGGCCACCAGCGCAGGGCAGCCGGGCTGCCGGCAGGGTCGCTTAGGCAGGGACGGCACGGCCGATCAGCTCCACGGTCAGAGGCGCCGTCACGTTGCCGTTGCGCGTGCCCTCGCGCTCGCGACGGGCCAGCGCCAACAACTCCTCGGCTGCTTCGGCTGGGGCGGTCGGCAGCTCGTCGGCGCCGTCTCGCCACGCGGCGAGCAGACGCACGAAACTGCCGCGCACCTTTCTGCGCGCGGCGGGCGTGAGGTCGGCGAGCACGATCGCCAGCAGCGTCTCAAACGGCACGCTCTCTTTGACGGTCGTCGCCGTCGGCGGCGCGACGAGCAAATGCCCCGTCACGCGCACCGTCACGTCGACCACGTGCGGACCCTCGGCCAGCTTCGGCCGCGCATCCTTGGCGGCTTTTTCTTTGACGCACTTCGAGAGCGCGATCGTTTCAACGGGACTCAGCATATTCAGGCGCCCTTCGTGTTGATGCCGGCGTGATCGTCGTGGCGATCGATGCGACGCTCGTGACGATCGAGGCGCACGCGGACGTGCCGCAGATCGTGGCGCAGCCCTTTGAGCGTGCGGTCGATCGACTTCAGCCGGCGGAAGGGGAGCCAGTTGAGCGCGAAAATCACGATCAACTCGGCGAGAATTTTGGTGACGGTTTCAGCGAGCATTTCGCGACAGCTTTCGGCGCGGCGATTTTGGCGCGGGACGATAGGGCGCGGCTTTGGCGGCCGGCTTGGCCGGCGGCACGCGCCGGCAGCCGTTCGGTCCGCACTGCGTGCGATAGCCGCTCGGCGCCGCGCAAAGCGTGAAGGGCGCCTCGATCAGCGCGGCCTGATCGGGCTGTTCGCCGGCCAGCAACGGCAGAATCACCGGCAGCAGCTGCTCGACGATCGGCAGCAGCTTTTGGATCAGGGCCTGCCAGTCGACCTTCTCCAGCGGCGTGCCGGCCGAAATCAGGCCGGCGCGCAGGGCGTGCCGATAGACGGCCTCTTGCAGCAGTGCCACGGCCGGCGACGGCGGCCCGATCTGGTAAGTGCCGGCCGGCAGCCCCAGCGTGGTCAACGTGGCGGCCGGCGCCGGAGTCGGCGTGGGCGCCGGGGTCGGCGCCGGCGTGGGCGCGGGAGTCGGCGTGGGCGCCGGGGTCGGCGCCGGCGTGGGCGCGGGAGTCGGTGTGAGAGGCGGGACGCCGACCGTCGTCGGATTGCGGAGCCAGGCCTCGGCGCAGGTGGACATGATCCAGGCATGGT
>Ga0307374_10003762_pt1 | contig 25717 bp, 24 predicted proteins | sample OX3MG_FD_202532 | JGI IMG/M metagenome (GOLD analysis project Ga0307374, IMG submission 202532) | Soil microbial communities from Risofladan, Vaasa, Finland - OX-3 | ecosystem: Environmental > Terrestrial > Soil > Coastal area > Acid sulfate soil | place: Finland: Risofladan, Vaasa | collected...
AGGCAATGACAGTGGTATCTATCGACATGGCGTATCGCTCCTTTCGGGGAGGTTCTGGCAGGCTTGGACACCCGCCTCGATACGCCGCCTTCAATCAATCGTCGTCACCCAGATTCCGCCTTAGCTCCCGCGAATACCAGGGCTCCCCCTTCATAGCCTAACCCCGTGGTATCGGCGGTCCAATCGCCGAGTGCGGTTCCCAATGTTTGAGAAAATGTAATGGTTGCCCAATAGAATGCTTCGACCTTCGGCGTGTTGACGGTTGCGACAGAGATTGAGCCAAGCGACCAATACCAAAGCGCAAGCGTCGTCAGAACGCATCCCACTAACAGCGTCGATCCGCCGGTATAGCCGATACCCAGCGAGCGGTCCGCGAAGTCAGCCATGGTAGTGCCGAAAGTCGTAGAAGCTACGATCGTGGCCCAATAGAGAAAGGGATGGAATCTCTTAGCGGCGATCTGAAGGACAACGAGCACCACAAGCGCCAGCAAGAATATTGCAGTACCGACAAGGTAGCCCCAGGTGAGGGTCATGGTCACCGAATCGCCGCCGGTTTCGCCGAGCGTCGTGGCAGCGATCTTGATAATCCAGAAGCCGAGGGTGACTTCGGGGACTTTAGTGGCCGCCTCGGCGATGTAGTCACTTTGACACTGCGGCTTGGCGGACGACCCAAAATTCACTATGCGATCCTCTTAAAAGCGTTCACCCACAGCAACGACAAAGGTTCTCATTGGTTCAGCAGGGAAAGAATACAGCTTTAAACGACAACAGCCTCCATGCGGAGGCTATCGCTCATGACGGATAGAAATTGAGTAGAGGGTGCGTCGGTTAGTCGGGGTTCTTGCCCTCCTTCTTATTCTCCAACACGTTGCCGGTTTGCGCGTCGACGCCGACTTCTTGGGTCACGTTGCCTCGCTTGATATCAAACGAATAGCGTAGGCCGCTTCCGCCCGATTCTTTTTCCAACTCTTCATCGGTAATCTTGCCGGGGTGAGCCTTTAAAGCGATGGCACGTGCGTCACTTATGCTGACTTTTGCCTGCTTGGCGAACTCTTGGCCGGTGTAGGCCATGGCTGGAACCGTGACCATGACTATGGCCAGGGCGGCGCCGCCGGCGAAATATAACTTTGCTATCTGTGATGTCATCGGGGTCTCCATTTAAAATGCGCCGCGCTCGTGAAAGGGCGAACGGTGCCAGTAATATTCGGGCGCACCTAATGAGCCGTTTTAGGAAACGCTAGGGGAACGAAATAAAATATCCGCAATCTGCAATTTCTTCCCTGGGAGGGAACACCATCGGGTCCAGAGCGCACACGCTTTGCCGAGTGTGACGGTCGCGGTCTGCGGGCCTACTTATTTGGGATGGACCCGGGGCTCATCCGCGCGAGCGAGCAGCGGCGTGAGCATTTTCTGCAGCCCGGCGATGAGGCGGTCGGTCTCGCGGGCGCGCTCGGTTAGATCCTTGATCTGATCGTTTTTCACGGCTACCTCGCTTCGCAGGAACTTGATCTCCCCGCCTTTTCCTCCGGGCGCTTTTCGAGTTGCTGCATGAACTCTGGCGCGACCATGTCGCCGCAGGTCGGGGCTCTGTCACCGCCTCTTGTCGCTCGTCGTGGCTTATTTCCAGTGCGACACGTCGCACCTCCTTGATAGGCAATGTGCTTATCCACCGATGCCGGCGAGATTCAGATATTTTCTCAGAGCCGGTGCCGGAAATCTGCACAGGGCGATAAGTGGAGTTTCTGCCTGACGGCGGGCAAGATTGGCCCGTGAATCAGGAGAGACCATGAGCAGACGAACGCGCCGGATGCACACACCGGCCTTCAAGGCAAAGGTGGCGCTTGCGGCCATCAAGGGCGATCTGACGCTGGCTCAGCTGGCAGAGCACTTTGACGTCCACCCGAACCAGATCACGCAATGGAAGGCGCAGCTTTCGGAATCGGCGGCCAATGTGTTCGGTCCGGGCGGCAACGCGGCCACGCAGCCGAGCGTCGATGTGAAGGGGCTGCACGCCAAGATCGGCGAGCCGACGCTCGAAAATGATTTTTTAGAAGGAGCGCTCACCAAGGCCGGGCTGTTGAGCGCAAGGCGATGATCGACCGTGCACACGATCCACCGATCAGCAAGCAGGCGAAAGTCCTGAACATCAGCCGTGGCAGCGTTTATTACCTGCCGCGGCCGGTATCGGCCGCCGATCTCGCGATCATGCGGCGTCTCGACCGACTGCATCTGGAGTTCCCCTTCGCCGGCTCGCGGATGCTGCGCGGCTTGCTGGTGGCCGAGGGGTGCAAGCTCGGGCGCCGTCATGTGAAGACGCTGATGCGCCAGATGGGAATAGAGGCGCTTTATCGCCGTCCGAGGACTTTTTGCATGTTTCTTTCCCTCCCGTTAAACGCACGGTTTCTAATTAGAACGACCATCGAATTGAAATTAGGACAAAAGGCTCGAAAGTAGGACAGCACTCATTGTTCGCCAGGACTACCCACCGTCGCGGTAGTTTCGACGCCCGGTCGCAGTAGTCGCGAAGACGGCATTCCGATCTGTTTGCTTTGGTTAGTACGAGTGCTCTTTCACACAATTCGGGACTGTGTGGCCGGCCCGCTACAGTATTCACTGCAATTCCTCTGTACGCTAAGATCATGAGCAACGTTTTCAGTGACGGCAGGCTTCTATCACTCAAAGCTTCGGAGTGGCTGATTTTGCTGGCGGGGTCGGCACTCTGCGCGAGTTTTTCGCTGCTGATCTAATTTGGCGAATGACTGCGCTTTAAATTAGCATTGCTTTGCATCCGAATGCGCTGACGACTGGCCAACAGTCTTCCGCGGTCATCATGTCCGCAACTCGAGATTAACGGCGGGGCGAGACCTAATCTGCGCCTTCGCACGACGCCTGCAACAAACGCCACCCCTACCGCCAGATAAATAGTCCTACGACACGAAGGGAACCCGATGTCTTTTAAATTTCCTGTTGGACAAGCAGTTGAGTATACGCCGATCGGCGGGAAAACAGCCGGTCTCTATAGGATCACGAGGCAGATGCCGAAGGAAGAACAGGCGTTCGACTTGAGATACCAGATCAAGAGTGAGGCCGAAATCTACGAGCGCAATGTTCTCGAATGCCAACTGAGCGCTGATGTAGGTGCTATAGGCGAGTATGCCACGCCCAAACCTCGTCTCCCGAAGGGCTCACACGGACGTTGAAACAACCGTCGTCATCGAGGCCCGCCCGTTCATCTCATCGATCTCCGCATCGTCATCGTGCGGCCAGCAGCCACGGCACCGCCCAAGCGGGCTCAAGCAAGATCGAGTAGCCCCGCGCGAGAGAAATCACACTCAACACGGTTAACGCGTAAAGTTACAATTGCCTACGTCATTGCATCTCTACGATTTCGGCATGCAGTGCTGAATGTAATGGGCGGCGATGTCGTCGCTGGTGGTCAACCATACGCCCTGGTGGCTGGTCACATAGTCCAGCGCCTTTTCCAGATACTTGTGTCGGAACGGCATGTTGATGATGAAGGGATGCAGGCAGAGCGACATCACCCGGCCGGACTGTGCGCCCTCCTTGTAAAGCAGGTCGAACTGATCGACCACCATCTGGTAGAAAGCTTTTCCCGACAGGCTTTTGCCGACGAACAAGCTGATGTCGTTGATTTCGATCGAATACGGCACTGAGATCATGCCGGGGACGTTGAGCGGAAACGGCTGGTCGTCTGCGCACCAATCGAGAAGATAGGTAAGGCCGAGTTCGCGCAGGAGCTTAGGAGTCTCGAAGGTTTCCGTCAGCGCCGGACCAAGCCAACCCTTGATCGTGTGCCCGGTGGCGCCGCTGATGGTCTCGACAATCTCCTTGAGGTACTTGCGCTCCTCGTCAATGTTCATACCGGCCTGGAACGTGGAGTTGTCCCGGCCGTGCGCTAGCCATGCCCAGTTCCGCTCCTTGCCAGCTGCGATGATCTGGGGATAGTGCTTGCAGACGGCGGAGTTGAGCAACACGGAGGCGCGCATCTTATATTTGTCCAGCGCCTCCATCATGCGCCAGACCCCGACGCGCACGCCGTAATCGCGCCAGCCGAAATTCAGTGGATCGGGGGTGAGCGCCGCCGTGCCGCCGAAAATGCTAGTCGACGGCTTGTCGATCTGAAAATGCTCGATGTTCAGGCCAATGTAGAACGCCACGCGGGCGCCGTTCGGCCAAGGTAGCGTCGGCCGATCGACGATCGGCGAGTAGTCGTAGAGCTTATTATCCATGGTCTTTACCTCTGCGTTACGAAGTTTCTCGCGAATAAATGAAGTCGGCAATGCGACCCGGCGTCGTGATCCAAAGATCGCCCCGGCTAGCCGCAATATGCCCAAGGGCGCGCCGCAGCGCGCGCAGTCGAAACGGCTGACCGATGACGAACGGGTGCAGCACGATCGTGCAGACCAGCGGCCATTTCGCCGATTGCAACAGCATCTCGTCAAATTGATCGATCATCATTCGCTCGAAATCGACGGCGCCCTGCTGGCGGAACACCATCGACGGTGAATCGTTCACTTCGATCGAATAGGGTACCGAAAGGATCGACCCTGAACGCGTGCGCATCCAGAACGGCTGGTCGTCGGCCGGCCAGTCCAGCACATAGCGATATCCGGCCTCCTTGAGCAGATCGAGCGTTACAGGCGTCTGCGCCAGATACGGGCCGAGCCATCCGGTCGCGGGCTTGCCGCTATAGCGGACGATCGCCGCGCCCGCCTCGCGGATCAACTCGCGCTCCTCCGCTTCGTCCAATACATCCTGCCGCTCTGCGTTAGTGCGGCCGTGACCGATGAATTCATCGCCGCGCTGCATGATGCGGTCGGCGATCTGCGGGCATTCGTCAAACAGCAACGAATTGAAATTGTGCGAGGCGGGGAAGCCGTATTCATCGAGCATATCGAACAAATACCATTGCCCGACGCGGTTGCCGTAGTCGCGCCAGGCATAATTCCGGCTGGTCTGCGGCGCCGTGACGGCGGCGCTATCGCTGCCAAGGCCGTCACGGAAACTGAACACTTCGATGTTATTGCAGACCGCGACCGCGAGGCGCTTGCCGCCCGGCCAATCGAATTTCGGCCGTTCGACGATGGGGCTGTAGTCGTAGCGGCCGTGATGCTTGAGCTTGATCAAAGTCACGATTTCATCCCCGCGTTTGCTGCCGGCACTCGTCAGCGAGCGGCCAGATCAGTGGCAACGGAGCGCACCGCCTTAATGATATTCTGGTAGCCGGTGCAGCGGCAAAGGTTCGACGACAAGAGCTCGATCAGTTCTTCCCCGGCGATATCCGGATCGCGCTCGAACGCGCCGACGACGAGCATGAGAAAGCCCGGCGTACAGAAACCGCATTGCAGCGCGTGATGCTCGATGAATGCTGTTTGCAGAATGTGCAGGGTGTCGGCCCCGGCGAGACTTTCCACCGTCCTGATCTCGGCGCCCGCCGCCTGGTGCGCAAACATCAGGCACGAGCGGACGGGCGCACCATCGACCAAGACGGTGCAGGCGCCACACACGCCGTGCTCGCAACCGACATGCGTACCGGTGAGACCGCAATTTTCCCGGATCGTGTCGGCCAGGGTCTTACGATGCTCGACTTCGAGGCGGTGCATCGTTCCGTTTACGCACAGTTCCAGGGGAAACGCTTCCATCGATGCTCTCTCAGACTTTCGCAGCGGCTTTGTCGCTTGCGAACTGCAAGGCGCGCCGGATAACGACCGGCGCCAAACCGCGGCGATAGTCGGCACCGGTCGCGGGGTCTTCCATGGGGTCGAGGCCGTCGTCCGCCGCCGCCGCCGCCTGGCGGAACACGGCCGCCGATGGCGCGCGGCCCTCGAGCAGCGCCTCGACTGCGGCGAGGCGGCGCGGCGAATTTTCGATGCCGCCAAGCCCGACGCGCACGCCGGTCATGACGCCATCAACGACCGCGAATGTGGTCAGGCACATCCCGAGCGCAAAATCCCCCGCGCGCCGGTTGAACTCGTAGAAGCCGAAGGTCGCGCCCTCTGGCAAGAGCGGGCAGTGCGCCTCGATCAGCATCTCGTCGGCTTCGCGCGCGGTGGTCATGGCGCCGCGCAGATAGTCCCTGGCCGGCAGCGTGCGCCGCCGCCCGCCCTTACCGGCCAGCACGATTCCGCAGCCGAGCGTGGCGGCGACAAGACACCATTCGGACGCCGGATCCGCGTGCGCGAGGCTGCCGCAGAAGGTACCGCGCAATCGGATCGGATAATGCGCGATATACCGGGACACTGCGGCGAGAAGTTCGCCGAGCCTGTTTGTTGTCACCGGACGATGGAAGAAAGCGTGCCGGGCGGTGGCACCGATCGTGAGGCGGCCGCCGTCCGCGACGACGCGGTCCAGTCCCTTGATGGCATTGATATCGACGAGATCGGGAGGATAGACCACGCGAAGCGCCATCATTGGTACGAGACTTTGTCCGCCCGCGAGAATAAGTCCGCCCTCTTCCGCCACGTCGGACAACAGCGTTACTGCCTCCTCGACCGAGGCCGGCCGATGCAGCCTGAACGGCGCCGGCTTCATCGCACACCCTTCGTGTCGGCGCTGGCGACGGCCGCCAACCTGCGCGTCGTGCGGTCGTCGCACTTTTGCCGACCGAGATCAGTCACGGGCATGATCCCTCATGCCCCGTGCCTGCTTGATCCGCTCGCAGAGTGCTTGCGGGGAGACGGGGGCGAAATCGATATGGATGTCGAGATCACTGAGCGCGTCATCGATTGCCGACATGATTGCGCCGGCGACGGGAATGACGCCGGATTCGCCGACGCCCTTTACGCCCAGCGCGTTCAGCGTACTTGGCGATTCCAAGTGCAGGACATCGACAGGCGGCATCTCTCCGGCAGAAACGAGCAAATAGTCGGCGAAAGTGGTCGTCAACGGCTGCGCCGTATCATCGTAAATCATCTGTTCGAAGAGGGCATTACCGAGGCCATGCGCGATCCCGCCGATGACCTGCCCATCGACCATGACCGGATTGACCATGCGGCCACAATCATGCGCGATGGTAAAGCGCAGGACGCTGATGCGGCCGGTCTCCTCGTCTACCTCCACCTCGGCCAGCGCGCTGCCGTTCGAATAGGTCATGTCGTTGATAATCACCAGTTCGGACGCTTCGAGTCCGGGTGAATCGATTCCGGGAAGCTGAAAGCCCGGCAGACCTGCCGTCACCCGCGCCAGCTCGGCCAAGCTGCGCTTGAGCTCGGGAACGCCCTTTACCACGACATCGCGGCCGACGACGTCCAGATCCCTTTCGTCGGCTTCCATCAGGTGCGACGCAACCTTCAGGAGCTTGCGGCGTACCGCGAGAGCCGACGCGTGCGCGGACGCGCCCGCCATCACGGTCTGGCGGCTGTTGAAACCGCCGAAGCCAAGCGTTCCTTCGGTGCTACCCGTGCGCACCGTGATGTTGGAAATGTCGCCGCCGAGCTGCTCGCCGACGATCTGTGCGATCATTGTGGCCGTGCCCTGCCCCATCGCCGTGGCGCCGGTTGTGACGACGATCTTGCCGGAACGGCCGATGCGCACGCCCGCGGTTTCGTAAGGCCCGCGTCCTGTCCCTTCGACATAGTTGGCAAGGCCGAGACCGATCCGCCGGCCCGCGCGGCGCGCCTCGGCGCGCCGCGCCGGGAAGCCCGCCCAGTCGACGTGTGCCATTGCACGTGTTTGCGTCGCTGGGTAGTCGCCGCTGTCGAGGATGACGTTGGTTCCACCGCGAAGCTTGAGCGGCTTGCTGCAGGGCATTTGATCGGTGCGCACCAGATTTCGCAGCCTGATTTCATCGCGCCCAAGGCCCGTCGCGGCGGCGGCCCGGTCGAGTAGGCGCTCCATGACGAAGTTGGCCTGAGGTTGACCCGCGCCACGGATCGGCGTGACCGGGACCTTGTTGGTCAACGCCACCGCGATATCCAGCCGATAGGCAGGGACGTTATAGGCCAGCGGCAGGTTCACGCCGGAGCCGTAGGGAACATTGAGACCGCGCACATTGTAGGCGCCGTGATCGTGCACCAGCCGTCCGCGGACGCCGAGAATTTTCCCGCCCGCATCGAGTGCAAGCTCGGCGTCCCAGTGCTGGTCGCGCTCTTGCGTCGTCGACAGAAAATGCTCGCGCCGGTCTTCGACCCATTTTACCGGTCGCTTCAGAAGGAGCACGCTCGTCGCAACGGCGATCTCCTCGGGATAGGTGACGAGCTTCGGCCCGAAACCCCCGCCGATGTCGGGCGTGGAGACGGCAATCTCCTCGTCGTCGAGATCGAGAAGGTCACGCAGCATCTGCTTGAGAGCCTGCGGCGTCTGCGTCGAGCTCCATACGTGGAGCTTGCCGCTCAGGCGGTCCGGAACGGCAAGTACTCCTCGCCCTTCCATCGAGTGCGATCCGCCGCGATGCACCGCATACCGCCCCTTCACCTTGTAGCGTGCCGCAGCAAATGCAGAATCGGTATCGCCATAGGCGAAGCCGAACTCCGCGATGCAATTGTGCGGCAGCCGCAAATGGGCGCGGGGAGCGTCAGGCGAAAGCGCGTCGCGGCAATCGACGACCGCAGCCAGAGGCTTGAAATCGATGGTAACAGCATCGACGGCGTCTTCGGCGAGCGGGCGACTCGCTGCGATGACGACCGCGACCGGCTCGCCGACATAGACGACTTCGCCATCTGCGAGCACGGGCCGGTCCGCCTGCAAATGAAAGCTGGGGCTCGGTAGGCCCGTGGAAAGATGATTTGACAGCAACCGCTGTTTCAGGTCGTCGGCGGCAAAGGCGGCGACGACACCGGGCATGGCGCGCGCCGCCGCCAGGTCGATGGTCGAGAATGAGGCGTGCGCATACGGGCTGCGCACGAACGCCGCGGCAAGGCAGTTCTCGGGCTGCAGGTCATCGAGATAGCGGCCACCGCCGACGACAAGCGCCCGGTCTTCGATGCGACCGACGGATCGGCCGAATAGCCGAGGGTCAACCGGCATCGGGCCGCACCTTTCCCGCGCCGGCGGAAAGCGGCTCAAAATGCGCAAGGCGCTCTTTGAGATATTGCGGCGTCATCGGCAGCCGATCGACAAAGCCCGGAATTTGCAATGCGTCGTCGATCGCCGAGGCTATCGCGGCGCCCGCCGCATTGACGCCGGCTTCACCCGCACCCTTCATGCCGAGCGGGTTGAGCGGACTCGGCGCGTCCTCGCAAATCAGCACCTTCACCGGCGGCATCTCCGCCGCGGTCACCATCAGATAATCGGCCAGCGTCACGGAGTTCGGCTGACCTGATCGGTCGTAGATGAAGTTTTCCATCAGCGCGCCGCCAAGACCCTGCGCCACGCCGCCGATGATCTGCCCTTCGACGAGCGCCGGATTGATAGCGCGGCCGACATCGTAGACGACAACATAGCCTTCGACCCGGGTGTTGCCGGTTTCTCGATCGACACAGACTATCGCGATGTGCACGCCGTAGGGATAGTTCATGTGTTTGTTATGAAACCAGGCGACGGTCGAGAGGCCGGGTTCGCGCTCTCCGCGCGACGGTGAGGTCGGCGCGAGCTGCCTTGCCACCTCGCCGAGCGAAATGGAGGGTCCGTGTTCGTCGTCGCCCACGACGCAGCCGTCCACCACGTCGAGTTCGCTTGGCCGCCGCTGCAGCAACTCAGCGGCAAACTCCACCGCCTTTCTGCGGATCTTCAACGCACCAAGCCGCGTTGCCTCCCCGGTCATGACGGTGACACGGGAGGCATGCGCGCCGAACCCGAACGCGATCCGGTTGGTGTTGCCGTGGAGCACGCGGATGCGGCGGTAGTCAACACCGAGCGTGTCGGCGCAAATCTGCGCGAGAGCGGTTTCCATTCCCTGCCCGAGCGATGCCGCGCCGGTGACCACCTCCACCATCCCCTCGGTGTCCACCGAGATCGACACCATCTCCGCCGGACCAAGCCCGCTCTTCTCTACGAAAATGGCGAATCCGACCCCAACATTCTCGCCCTCGGCCCTGCGGTCGGCCGCGCGCTGGCGAAGCTGATCCCAGTCCGAAAATGCCAGCGCCTTGTCGAGGAGAAGCGGATAATCGCCGGAATCGAGAATGACTTCGGTTTCCAGGGCCGTGAGGTTGCGCGTGTAGGGCATCTCGGCCGAGGTAATAAAGTTTCGCCGCCGTACCTCGATCGCCGCAACCCCGATCCGCTCGCCGATGGCTTCGATCAGGCGCTCGCGCACGAAGGAACCTTCGAAGCGGCCGGGCGAGCGGTAGGTCGCGGCGGGCGTCTTGTTGGTCAGCCGGTAGTGCGCGGCGGCCCGGTAGTTCGGCACCCGGTAAGGACCGAGTAGGAGACCGATGGTCATGTCGGCAACACGCGCGCCGTGCGTGCGCACATACGCGCCCTGGTCGTGAAAGACGGTTTCGTCGATCGCCAGAACATGGCCGTCGCAATCCACCGCCGCCTTGATCCGGTGGTGCTGCTCGCGCGACTGGTTGGCCGACATCAGATGCTCGCGCCGGTCCTCGATCCATTTGACCGGCCGGCGCAACTTGAGTGCAGCGAAGCACACCAGAAGGTCTTCCGGATAAAGCTCGCCGCGCACGCCGAAGCCGCCGCCGACGTGGTTCTCGTAGAGTTCGATGGTCGACGGCGGAATTCCGAAGATTTCCGCAAGCTGGTCGCGATTCCAGTGCGGCCGCTTGGCGGCGCCGTGCAACTCAAGAACGCCGCGCGCCGCATCGAAGCGGGCAAGTGCGCCCCTCGTTTCCATCGGAATGGCGGAATGCCGACCGATCGCCAGCGACAGTTCGACGACGGCGTGCGCGGCCTTGAATGCCTCGTCGACATCGCCATAACCCTTTCTGATCACAGTCGGTTCGCATGAGAGGCCGGGACCGAACGCCGGAGGCTCCTGCGTCGCCTCAAGGTAAGGCTCGCCCGCCTCGACCGCGATCTCGACGAGATCAGCCGCGTCTTCAGCGACGTATGGATCGTCGGCGATGACGATGGCGACCGGCTCTCCGACATAGCGCACGAAATCCTTCGCCAGCGCGGGCTGCCGATACGGCTGCAGGCCCTCGACCGACGTGGCTCGGTAGGGGATCGGCTTTAGGTCGCCGAGATCGGCGGCGACCCAGGTCGCGACGACGCCCGGGTATGCGCGGGCGGCCGAAAGGTCGATGCTAACGATGCGGCCAAAGGCATGCGAAGAGCGGACAACGCGTGCGTGCAGCTGGTGCGGAAAGTTGAGATCGGCCACGAACGTGCCGGTGCCGGTCACCAGTGGCCTGTCTTCAAGCCTCGTGACCGATGAGCCGATATAGCGGCGCCGCGCCCGAACAGGCTGGCTAACTTCCGCATTCACCGGATCCGCGCCTTCCGGGCCTTGTCGCATTTGGCATTTACACCGATCGCAAAGCGCGAGCTTGAGTCCGAAGGAAACCAGAAAATAACGCCCCCTTCAAGCATCTGTACCAATTTTTTTACATATCGCCAAAAATTGGCCGGGCCGTCTCCGTCCCAATTCGGGAAGCGCGGGTCTTTACTTCCTGCGTCCCTCGATCGAGGCGATGAGGTTACGCAGGTAGGTTGCGGCATCCTTGCCCTTGAGGGCGCCGTGCCACATTTCCTCGATAACCTTCTCATGGAGCGAGACGGCCTCCTCGGCCGAGGTCACCATCGCGACGCCGAGTCGGATATTCGGTTGCTCGCCCAAGCGAAACGGGCTGATCGACAGCGTCTTGCTGTCACCACTGCGAAAAATCTGGAAGCCGGTGTGCGGCAGCGTTCCCGTGACGAGTCCGATCTGGACGCCAATCGGCTCGCTCTCCAGCAACGCCGCGAAATGCTCTACTTCCGTCCGGGCGCGTTTTCGCCGGACCCTGACCTCTTTTTCCGGAATGAGTGGCCGCCCCACGAAGCCGGACTGCAGCAGCCTCTCGATGTCGAGCGCGGAGATAAGATTGACGATAGCCGGCCGCCGGAGGGCATAGCTGCGCCTGCGCTCGCGCAAGATGGCAATCGTCTGCTCGATGGTCCGGAGCGCCTTCTCCTGGCCGCCAGCCTCATCGGCGACGCTCTCTTTCAGCAAATCTTCAAGCGAGTCGGCGAAGGCGTCGGACGCGAGCAGGAACGAGATCGGGCCGGCGAGGATAACAATGCGATCGGCCACCTCCTCGAGCTGGCGAAGCCGTTCGAAATAGGTCACGGCCGAGGAAATGTATTCAATCTCAACGCCAAGCAGCGTCGGCAGCGAAACGCTGAGAAGCTCCGCGAGGCTACTGAGAGTCTCGATCTTGACCACCTCGCCCTTCTCGAAGCGGTAGACCGCGGTTCGCGAGATGCCGATCTTGCTGGCGATTTCCTCGGCACTCAGGCCTGAACCGAGGCGAAAGGCGCGCAGCCTCTGACCGATATCGTCGTAACGCAACGCCAACGGCCGCCCCCGTCCCTGATTCCGAATTTGATCCGCGACAATAGCCTCCTTGCCACTCCAGGCAAGCACGCGCGGCAGGGTCGAAATGGTGCCAAATTCGGCACGAGATTGCCAATTTTTCAGCTTTGTCCCATAAACCGCATCAGGCCGCCCACGCCCGGCGCCTACGAGCGCGCGTATCTAAGCGACCTGGTTAATTCAGGAGTTCAAGGGTCCGTGCTGCACACCCTCGATGTCGTGGACGTCGTTGTTGGAATAGGCGCCGCGCGCTTTACCGCCGCCGACGTCGTGCACAGTTGCCTCGACCGCATCGGCGCACGCGAGCCATTGATCCAGGCTTGGGCGCATCTGGACGGCGAAACGGCTTTGCGGCAAGCCCACGGCGCCGACGCCGAGGAAAAGCGCGGCGGCTTGCTGGCCGGCGTTCCATTCGGCGTCAAGGATGTGATCGATACCTCCGAGCTGCCGACCGAAATGGGCTCGCAGGTCTATCGTGGGCATCATGCGCGGTATGATGCCTCCTGCGTCGGACTTGCGCGCAGGGCCGGCGGAATCGTTCTCGGCAAGACCGTCTCCGCGGAATTCGCCGGCACGCAGCCGACACGGACCGCCAATCCGCACGATATCACGCGCACCCCGGGCGGATCGTCCAGCGGCTCCGCCGCCGCGGTCGCCGACTTCATGGTTCCGTTCGCCTTCGGCACCCAGACCGGAGGTTCGATCCTGCGGCCTGCCGCCTTCTGCGGCATTGTCGGATTCAAGCCGACCTTCGGGCTTTATAGCCCGGCGGGAATGAAAGTCGCCGCGCACAGCTTCGACACGATCGGGCTGCTGGCGCGCTCGGTACGCGACATCGCCACGATCCACGCCGTCATGATGAGTGACGCCTCGCCGCCCGCCGAACTGTCGATACCGCGCGTCGGATTCTTTCCATCGCATCTTTGGGACACGGTCGACGACGACATGAAGGCGGCGGTTGACAGTGTGCTCCACAAGATTTCGGCGGCCAGGGCCCCCGTCACAGAGATTGTCGCCCCCGTAGGCTTCGCAATCATCACACAGCACCGCGCAGTAATTAATGCATTCGAGCGGGCGCGTGGCCTCGCCGGCGAGGCCTTGTCGCATGTCGAGGATTTCTCGCCGCAGAGCCGCGAGGTGTGCGAGCGCGGCTTCGCGATTTCAGGAGAACGCTATCTGGAGGCGCGGCGCGCCACGGACGACTTTCGGGCCCGAGCGGGGGAGATTTTCGACGGCGTCGACGTTCTGGTGACGCCGACGACGCCCGGCGAAGCGCCCGAAGGGAAGTCGTATGCCGGAGATCCGCGATTGCAGGAATTGTGGACCATGCTACATCTGCCCAGCATCACGCTGCCGGCGGGACGAGGGCGTCACGGCTTGCCGCTGGGCATCGAGCTGGTCGCGCGCGCGTATCAAGATCAGGCGTTACTGGCGCACGCCTCGTGGTTGTCGGCCATCGTAACCGACCGGTGAAACCCTTCCCCCGAAACCGGTCTCCTCTTCGTCGAGAGCCCAGTCGTTTTCTTTCGTGCCGGATGACGCGGTTGATGCCGCGGCCATTGATATTGGAAGCTTGTTCAATTATTGGAATTTGTGCCTATTATTGGAACGGGCCCACACATTTGGCGGGAAGGGATTAGGGAAGGAGAAGGCATGAGTGCTGAGCCCCAGGTGGCGCAGAACCTTTTGACGCGACTCACAACGGATGCCGCGGGCGGCTTCCGCAAGGCAGGTTTCTGGGCGGATTCCACCATTTACAGCCTCGCTCGCCAGCATGCGCAAGCGGAGTCCGCGCTACCGGCGATCCGCGATCGAACAAGAGTCGTCAGCTACGGAACGTTGGTCGATCTCGCCGACCGCGCCGCGGCCGAACTGGCGCAGGCCGGGCTCCGACCAGGGAATCGGGTCGCGGCATGGATGCCCACGCGGCTGGAAACGGTTGTGTTTCTTTTGGCGTGCTCGCGCAACGGCTATGTGTTCTGCCCCTCGCTCCATCGCAACCACACCGCCGACGAGGTGCGAGAACTTCTGCAGCGCATGCGCGCGTGCGCCTTCGTCGGCGAAAAAGGCTACGGCGCGCGGGCTGGAACGGCCGATATTTTCGAGACCATCGGCGATATCGACACTTTGCGGAAAACCTACCGCCTGCATCCCGTTGAAACCGGCGCCGCCCAAGGGCCAGCCACGTTCGCAGCCAAAGCGGTTGATGTCGCCTGGCGAACGGACGCCGATAGCATCGTCTACCTTGCCTTTACCTCCGGCACGACGGGAGAACCGAAAGGCGTTTTGCACAGCAACAACACCTTGCTCGCCAATGCACGCGCGCTTGCCGCGGACTGGCACTGCGACCGCAATTCCGTGATCTATAGCCTCAGCCCGCTGAGCCACAATCTTGGCTTTGGCGCGATGGTACTCGCACTTCTTGTGGGTGGAGAACTCGTGCTCCACGACCTACCGAAAAAGTACGGCGTGCTAGCGCGGTTGCGTGAGACGGCGGCGACGTTCGTGTTCGGCGTACCCACCCACGCCATCGACCTTGTTGACGAAATAGAGGCGAACGGCGGCGCGGCTCTGCCGCACCTCAAGGCTTTTCGCATCTCGGGTGCGTCGTCGTCGCCAGATCTGGTCGCCAAACTGCTGGCCTACGGCATCGTTCCGCAAAGCGGCTACGGAATGACTGAAGCCTGCTCGCATCACTACACCATGCCGGACGATGCGCCGATTGTGATTGCTACGACGTCCGGACGAGCTTGCCCAGGCTACGAAGTCCAGATTTTCGACATGGAAGATAACGCAAAGCAGCTCCCCACTGGAGAGGTCGGGCAGATCGGCGGCCGCGGAGCGAGCCTCATGCTCGGGTATTTCGACGACCAAGCGGCGACCGAAAAGGCGTTCAACGCCCAAGGCTGGTTCATGACCGGCGATCTCGGCCGTATCGACAAGCATGGCTATCTCCAGGTTACCGGACGGCTCAAGGACGTCATCATCCGGGGGGGCCACAACATCCATCCCGCCCGCATCGAAATGCTGACGATGCGCCATCCCCAAGTCGACCGCGCCGCCGCCGTCGGCGTCAAGGACGAGCGTCTGGGGGAAAAGGTCTGCATCATCGTTTTGGCGAAGAACGGCGCCAGGATCGAACCGGAGCAGCTGCTGCGGCACCTGCACGCGGAAGGCTTGTCGCAATACGACATGCCGGAATACTTCCTTCAGGTCGACGACATGCCGCTGAGCGCCAGCGGCAAGATCCTCAAGCGCGCCCTGGTCGATCCGACCGGCGCGGCATTCCGGCCGCAGCCGGTTCGCCGGCGCAAATAGCACCCATGCCTTCAGACCGCTGGTGGGTACCGTGAAAAACGCCTTGGACAAACTTGCCGCCGAACTCGAACGTCCCCCCTTCCACACATGGTTGCGGCCGCGTGCAAAAAGCGTCGACGTCGAGCGCGAGGAAGTCGGGGTGGCTGTGATTTACCGGCCCGAGCTCAGTTACGACTCCAGCCGCGCTATTTTTCATGGCGGAGTCGTCGCCGCCCTCGTCGACATCGCCGGCTACGCGACCGTGGCGATCTGGCAGAAGGTGCCGACGCCGACGACGGCGCTGCACGTGGAATATCTGCGCCCGGCGATCGGCGACGAACTTCTCGCGCGCGGCATACTGCGCCGCATGGGCCGCTCCGTTGCGCGCGTCGACATCGAGGTCAGCGCCGGCGGCAAACTCGTCGCGCTCGGCCGCGCGACCTACAGTACCTCCGGAGCGCAAGGATGAAGGCAGTCGTGCTGCACGAATTCGGACCTGTGGGCTCCGCCAGGGTGGAGGAGCGCGAGCGGCCGGAGCCCGGTCCGCACGAAGTCTGCATCGACGTGAACGCAGTCGCCGCCAATTTCGTCGACATCCTAGTGATGGAAGGCCGCTACCAGTTTCTGCCGAAACCGCCGTTCATTCCCGGCAAGGGTCCCACCGGCATCGTCGCTGCCTGCGGCCCGAAGGTAACGCGCTTCAAACCGGGCGAACGGGTGCTGGCGATGTGCGAGCAAGGCGGCTACGCGGAAGCCGCATGCGCGGAGGAAGATCAGTGCTATGCGCTTCCCGACGCCATGTCCTTTCAGGACGCGGCGGCGCTGTCGCTCGCGGCGGATACGGCGTGGGTCGCGCTCATGGAGCGCGGCCGGCTTAAGACGGGAGAATGCGTTCTCGTGACTGGAGCGACCGGCGCCGTCGGGAACGCGGCCGTTCAGATCGCCAAGGCCAAAGGGGCGACTGTACTCGCCGCCGTATCCTCGCCGGCGAAAGCCGACGCGGTTCTGCGAGCGGGCGCCGACCATGCCGTCGACCTTTCGCAGCCTAATCTGCGCGAGGCCTTGCGCGAGCAGGTCTTTGCCGCCACTCAAGGACGCGGCGCCGACATCGTCATCGATGCGCTGGGCGGAGACATCTTCGACGCCGCGGTGCGCGCGCTCGCCTGGCGCGGCCGGCTTGTTGTGATCGGCTTTGCAGCCGGGCGCATCGCCACCCTGAAGACCAACTACCTCCTTCTCAAGAACATCGAGACGAGCGGCTTGCAGATCAGCGACTACCGCAAGCGCATACCCGGGCTAATGCGGGAATGTTTCGCGGACGTCTTCAGCCTCTACACGGCGGGCAACATAAGGCCCGCTCCATGCACGCTTTATCCCTTGCGCGACTATGCGCGCGCACTGATCGATCTCGGCGAGCGCAGGGTCGCCGGACGCGCCGTGCTCATCCCGTGATGCCGTGCGCGGCGCCGCCCCTCACGCTCGCCGCAGCCACGCCGTGGCCGCCATCAGACGGCGCAGGAGATACGGCGCATCGGCGATCGCGACGGCAAACAGGATAAGCCCCGAAGCGACGTCATTGACGTAGGGCGGCACGCCCAACGCGTTGAACCCCGAGCGCAGCAGCGAAAGCGTAATCACTCCGGCGGCCAGGCCGAGCGGATTTCCGACCCCGCCCGCGAGCGACACGCCGCCGAGGATGGCCGCGGTGATCGCCGGCACCAGCACATCCGCGAGGCCGGCGGGCGACGCGGAGGCCAGGCTGTAACTCAGGAGCGCGCCGCCCAGCGCCGACATGGTCGAGGAAAACGCGAACGAACTCACGACGATGCGGCCGACGCCGACACCGCTGACGAGCGCGGCTCGGCGATTGCTTCCGGTCGCAATCAGGTCGCGCCCGATGCGTGTCGCCGCATAGATGAAGACCGCAATCGCGAAGAAGGCGATCGTCACCAGGCTGCGAATGGAGAAGATGCCGGCAATGGTTTCGTTGAGCGCGAGGGCGAGATCGATGTTGTCGAAAGAAAGTGTACGATTCGTCGTCAGCACGTAGGCAAGTCCGTTAGCGGTGAGTAGCCCACCGAGAGTGACCGGAACCGAGCCGATTGCGAACCGCGTCACGATCAGTCCTTGTACCACTCCAAAGGCGACACCAACGCCGAGCGCACAGGCGATCCCGAACGCGGCGCTGTCATTGCCATAAAGAACGGCGACGCATCCGCCCAGGCCGAACACGCCGGAAACGGAAAGATCAAATTCGCCGATCACCATCGTCAACCCGAGACCGAGCGCGACCAGCCCGAACGTAGACGACGACTGAAGCGTGCTGAAAACGGTTACGCCGGTGAGGATGCGGCCGCCGCCCGCATCGACGAGGGCCAATCCCGCGAGCACCACAGCGAAGACGAGAAACGGACGCAAGCCGGGACTTGAAAGACGGCGCAGCCAGTCTGCTTGCGCACGCGCCGGCTGCAGCTCAGATCGCTCGCGGCTGCCGATGCCTTGCTCAGACACGATTGCCTCAGAACCCTGGTTTCCACCGTTGCCCGGCACGACTATTGCCGCTGGCGGCTGGAATAGAGGATCACGACAGCGACCACGATGAGGCCGGTAATGAACAGCCGCCATTCCTCGCGGAAGCCATACAGCAATAGCACGACCTGAATCGTGCTGACCGCAGCGACGCCTACTAACGTTCGCAGCATAGAACCGTTGCCGCCCTGAATGGCAGTTCCGCCGACCAGGACCGCGGCGATCGCATCGTAATCGTACCGCAGCGCGAATTCCATGTTCGCCTGATGGAACCGCGAAGCCAGGAGAATGCCGGTCACCGCCGCAAACAATCCGGCCCAAAGATAGGCGCCGATCGTTGTGCGCACGGTGGGAAGGCCGATCGTCTCCGCGGCACGCAAGCCACTGCCGACATAAAAGAGATTGCGGCCAAACACTGTGAGGGACAGTACCGCCTGCCCGAGCGCGATCACGGCAAGGAACACGATGAACTCAACCGGCGCTTCGAACACCTTGCCCTTGAGCAGTGAATGGAGAAATGCGTCGCCGATCTGCACGGTCTCGTTATTGGTCACGCGCTGTGCCACGCCGTAGATCAGGACGTTGGCCGCAATGCTGACGATGATCGGATTGGTGCGCAGAAACCCGACGAGGCAGCCCTGCGCGGCCGTGACCGCCGCACCGGCGGCAAGCGCCGCGATCACGGCGGTGGCGTATCCCGCCGCGTTGAGGACCACAACGAAAACCATCGCCGAGACCGCGGCAGCAGCGCCGAGCGCGAAGGACATGATGTTGCCGCTGATGGTAATGAAGGTCATCGCGGCCGCAAGGCAGCCGACGAATGAGATCGTTGTCAGCAACGTGGTAAGGCTTGGCGCGGAAAGAAAGCTCGGCGTCGCCAGCGCGATACCGGCCAGCACAAACATTACGACAATCCGCACCAGAAAGAGCCGCGACGGTGGCCTTAGCCGGAGCCGCGTGATACCGCGCCCCGCGGAGGGCGTTTCCCCGACCGTCATGCAGCTTTCGTGGTGACCGGGTGAGTGATGTCCGCCAGAATATCGGTCATGTCGATGCGCGAGTGCTGGTAGGTTGAAACAATCTCGCCGCGATAGAGCGTTAACACGGTGTCGGAGATGCCGACCACTTCCTCCAGATCGGACGAGGTCATGAGCAGCACGTAGCCGCGCTGACAGAACTCCCGCAGCAGGCGATAGATCTCCGCTCTCGCTCCGACGTCAACGCCACGGGTCGGCTCATTGATCAGGATCACGCCGGGCTTGCTGCCGCCCAACGCTCGGGCAAACAGCAACTTTTGCTGGTTGCCGCCGCTGAGATCGAAGGCCTGCGCTCCCAGCCGTCCCCTGTCGACCGTCACCTCGGCGCAGAGTTGAGCGGCGAAGCGGCGCAGGCTAGGCCAGGAGACGAAGCCACAACTGGCATGATCGGTAACCCGGGACGCGACGAGGTTTTCAAGGACGCTCCGGTTGAAGATGCCTTCAGCCGCACGATCCTCGGAGACGAAGGCGATGTTGCGTCGCACCCGCTGACTGAGGGAGCCGAGCTGCAGCGGCGTGCCGTCGAGCAAGACCGTGCCGGTCGCGCTCGGAACGAGGCCTGCGACCGCGCGCGTCACGGCACTCGCGCCGGCGCCCACCTGGCCGGCAATGCAGGTGATGCGGCCGCGCGGCGCGATCAGCGAAAGGCGGGCGACGCTGCCCGGAATGTGAAGGTCCCTGATCTCAAGACCCCGATCGCACGCCCCTTCGGCCGCCGCTGCCGGATACATGTCGGTGAACGAGCGGCCGAGCATGAGAGCGATCAACCGAGCGCGATCAATCTGCCCGACGGCGGCGGAACCAACATTGGCGCCGTTGCGCAGGACCGTCACGGAATCGCAAATCTCGAACACCTCCCCGAGACGGTGGGTGACGTAGAGAACGCCCTTGCCTTGCGTTCTGAGACTGCGAAGGGTCGACATCATGCGCTCTATTTCCACATCGGAAAGCGTCGCGGTGGGCTCATCCAAGATGAGAATGCGGGCATCGCGCACCAGCATGCGGGCGATTTCGACGATCTGCCGCTGGCCCATCGTCAATCTGGAAACAGGCGTGTCCAGGCCGTAATCGACTCCGAGCAACGTCAGCGCCTCCGCAGCGCGGCGGCGAAACTCCTTACGGCGATGAAAGAGCGGCACGGCACGGTTGCCGAGCCAGATGTTGTCGAGGATTGAGAGGTCCGGTGCGAGACTCAGCTCCTGCGCTACGAGCGCGATGCCCAAACGCTGCGCCTGCTGCGGGCTGTCGATTGAAACAGCGCCGCCGTCGAGCCTGATCGTTCCGGCGTCAGGCCGCGACACGCCCATCAGCACGCGCATGAGCGTACTCTTGCCGGCCCCGTTTTCCCCGCAGACGGCGCGTACTTCGCCGGCTGCGAGGGAAAGGGAAACGTCTCTGAGCGCCTTTATCGGACCGTAGCTTTTCGCAAGATGCTCGACGTCCAGCATGCGAGAGCGGTCGCCTGGTCAGTAGGTGCAGGCTTTTTGCCACTTGTCGACGTTGTCCTTGGTGATCAGCTCTGCGATGAGATGATCAGCCGCAGGAACCTTCTTGCCAGCCAGATAGTCAGCCGCGATTTGCGCTGAGTGCGTACCGGCATTGGTCGGCACCTGGGTTGCGGTGCTGTACTGCTTGCCTTCGCGAATCGCCTTGAGACCGTCGCTGTCGCAATTGCTGCTGACCACAATCAGCTCGCCCTTTCCGAGGCCAAGAGGAATGCCGGCCGCTTCAGCGGCGCGTTCGATCGCGACTGCCTGGTTGTCAGCCATGCCGTACATGACGTCGAGGCCGCCTTTTGGAGCGAAACGGGCGAAGAGCTGGCCTGCGATCTGCTCGCTCTTGGCCGTATCCCAATAAGCGTCCTCGGTCGCGACAACCTGGATCTTCGGATTGGCCTTGAGTGCCTCGTTGAATCCTTTGACGCGGGCTAGGCCGTTGCCTTCGGCGAGCGACCCGGTGACGAGCGCCACCTTGGCCGTGTCGCGGCCACTCTCCTTGACCGCGCGGATCACCGACTCCCCAGCGATCTGACCGAGCTTGTAGTTATCTTCGCCAATGAAAGAAATGTAGAGCCCTTCCGACCCTTTGGCGACGTCGTTGACTAGGGTCACCACTGGAATGCCGGCTTGCTTTGCGCGAGCCAGCGCCGGAATGATGGCCTTTTCGGCCGCCGGCATGATCGCCAGCAAGTCGAACTTGCGCGCGATGGCATCGTCGATCTGCTGCACCTGAACCGCAGGATCGTAGGAATTGTCGAATTCGGTCACCTCAAGGCCAAGCTCCTTGGCGCGCTGGAGGAATCCCTTTGTCACGGCCGCGACATATCGATTTGTCGGGCCGGTGGAGAAATATGCGACCTTTTTACCGGCGGCATCAGCCGCGTACGACGATCCCACAACGGCCATCGCTGCGGCAACGCATAGCGCTAAAATTCGCATGGGATTTTCCCCCTCTGTCCTGACTGTCGGCTACTGCTCGCACGAGGATTTATCGGCCCGCCATCGTTCACGGCGCGGTGACCCCTCGTTCTTTCGTGGGCTATCAGAAAAGCATGCACCCTGTGTAGTGTCAACGCATTCCGTACCAAAAACGGTACGATATGCCATACCGTGCAAATTATCGGACGGAGCGCGGCGGCGTTTGGCCGTTGTGGCAGTTCGCCGGTATGCCATGTTGGGCAAGTTTGCACCGCCTCGGGTGACAGATGTTCAAGTCGTGATGCGATGCGGCGCACTCGTATGGGTGTCAATATTTCCACTGCCCGGGCAGTCAGGGGCGAGGCACGGCTACGGGGCACCCGAACTGCAACAACCTCGAACTTGGCGGACCTCGGAGCGTGCGTGCCGGATGGTCGTTCGCCATGCCGGCCTTCAACTTCACCGTCGAGGACCTCTTCTCATGCGCCTGACTGTTTCTGTCGTTCCCTCGCGCTTGACTGTCCGAAAAATCGGAATAGTGTCAAAAACCGTATGTCACGCCTCGGAACGTGATTTTCTATACAACATCAGCCGTTTGGCCGCCTGTGGCACAAGAAGCTGAAGGCCTTGGCAAGCGGCGCCTTGCGGAATTGCCGACGCCGCAGATCCGCGTCCGCTCACGGAGGAATAATGACGCGCATCTGGGACACGTTCCTCACCGAGCGAGACAAGGCCGTCATCGACGCGGCAGGGTTTGGCGCAAGGGCGGGCTATGGCGCTCGGCCGGCCCTGGTTATTGTCGACGTAACGTACGGCTTCACCGGGGATCGTCCCGAACTGATCCTCGACTCGATCAAACGCTGGAGCAGTTCATGCGGTCAGGAAAGCTGGGACGCCATCGCCGTCATCAAGCGTGTCGCCGACGTCTTCCGAGCCAAGCGCCTGCCGGTCATCTATTCCCGCGGCGAAGCACGCTCCGACAACTGGGATAGCGGGAGCTGGTCGTGGAAGAACACGCGCACGGCGGAAGCCGTGGAGCGAGACGAACGGTCGCCCGGGTTCAATAAAATCGTCGCCGAGATCGCGCCGCAGCCGCGCGATATCGTCATTCCCAAGCAGAAGCCGAGCGCATTCTTCGGCACGAGCCTGCTGGGCTATCTCGTTCTTCTCGGCTGCGACAGCATCGTCGTTACCGGCACCACGACAAGCGGCTGTGTGCGCGCCACGGTTATCGATGCCTTCAGCGCCAATTTCCGCTCGATCGTGATCGAGGATGGCTGCTTTGATCGCGCGCAAGCTAGCCACGCGATCAGCCTGTTCGACATGCACGCCAAATACGCGGACGTGGTGGCCTCGTCCGAGGTGCTGGACTATGTCGCCGGGCTTTCCGACGACCTGTTCCCTAATCTTCCTTCCGGATGAACCGGCGACTGTGCCAGGGCATTATCCGGGAAATCCATAGCGTCGAATTTTATGCTTCGACGCGTGCCAATTCGGCAAAAGCATTCCGCGAAGAAGAAGCCGAAATTGCGCCACTTGGACTTCTTCGGTTCGTTTCATGATTGAACGAAAAGCGCGGCCCGCGAAAGCGGGCCGGCGATCGATGAAATAAGCAGTGAGGTTTTGTCATGCTTGATTTCGATGTTGCATTCGATGTTGCAGTTGTGGGCGCAGGCAATGCTGCGCATTGCGCAGCCCTCGCGGCGCAGGAGGCGGGTGCGCGTGTTGTCATCCTCGAGCGCGCGCCGGAAGCCGAGAACGGCGGCAACAGCCGCTTTACCGCCGGCGCGATCCGCTTCGCCTACCGCGGCGTCGACGACCTGCGGGAAATCATGCCCGACCTGACGCAGCAGGAAATCGACCGCACCGATTTCGGCACCTACACCGAGGAGCAATTCTTCGACGACATGTTTCGCGTCACCCACTTCCGCTCGGATCCGGTGCTGTGCGAACTTCTCGTTCGCCGCAGCTTCGAATCCATCAAGTGGCTGCGGAGCAAGGGCGTGCGCTTTCAGCCGATCTACGGACGCCAGGCCTTCAAGGTCGACGGACGGTTCAAGTTCTGGGGCGGCCTGACCGTCGAAGCATGGGGCGGCGGCCCCGGCCTAGTCGACGGCGAGGCTGCGATCGCGCGCGCCAAAGGCATTGTAACCCGGTACGGCTGCCGCGTTACCGGTCTCATCACCGAGGGCCAGAAAGTCGTCGGCGTACGTGCGTGGGAAGGAGGCCAGGAGCAGACGATAACGGCGTCCGCCGTTGTCCTTGCCTGCGGCGGCTTCCAATCCGATCCGGAGATGCGCGCGTCCTATCTCGGCCCCGGCTGGGAGCTCGCCAAGGTGCGCGGTACGCGCTTCAATACCGGCGACGGCATCAAGATGGCACGGGCAATCGGCGCTGCAGCGTACGGCAACTGGTCGGGCTGCCATGCGGTCGGCTGGGACTTCAACGCTCCCGAATTCGGCGATCTCGCCGTTGGCGACGGCTTCCAGAAGCACTCCTACCCCTTCGGCATCATGATCAACGCCAGCGGGCAGCGCTTCGTCGACGAAGGCGCGGATTTCCGTAACTACACCTACGCCAAATACGGCAGGGTCATCCTCGGGCAGCCCGGCAACTTCGCCTGGCAGATTTTTGACAGCAAGGTGCTCAATCTTTTGCGCGACGAGTATCGCATCAAACAGGTGACGAAGGTGGTCGCTGACTCGGTGGAAAAACTGTCCGAGAAGCTCGAAGGCGTCGACGCCAAGGCCGCGGTGCGCGAGATCGCTCGCTACAATGCCGCTGTGCGCAAGGACTTGCCGTTCAACCCGAACGTCAAGGACGGCCGGCGTACCGAAGGGCTCGCGATCGACAAGAGCAACTGGGCAAACACAATCGACGAGGGGCCATTTCACGCCTATCAGGTCGGATGCGGCATCACCTTCACCTTCGGCGGCCTGCGCATCAATGAACGGTGCGAGGTGCTCAACACAGACCTTGAACCGATGCCCGGTCTTTACGCAGCCGGAGAGCTTGTCGGCGGGGTATTCTACTTCAACTACCCGGGCGGCACCGGGCTGATGTCGGGAACGGTGTTCGGACGCCTCGCCGGAACGTCGGCGGGCGCAGCGGTGACGGCGTAATTGCGTAGCGCTGAATTTCGAAAGAGAAATGATCTAGTGGCATTCCATGCCCTCCATCGACGGCACCATGCGGAGCGCCATCATGGCGTTGGCCAGGTTGGCGCCACGTGTCGCTTTTCTCGAGGCGGCGGCGGAGGTGCTGCCACGTCGTCATGTTGCGGCGGCGATCCGGCAAAATTCCGCTTTACGAGCCTTCGCAGTTTAGGCAGACCCGATCGAGGCGCTCGTCGTCAAATCGGTTCGGGCTCACCTCAGCAAACACACGATACCGACGATGTGGCCCTCATCCGCAATCATCTGGTTCGGGCCGAGGTCCCGCGGGTCAATTGGCCATTGAACTCACCATCCCAAATGGCGCCGATGGCAAACGAAAGCGCAGACGCAACATCATCGAGGTACCGGAGGGAAGCGGACATGGCCCGGATGCATCGCGATGTCTGCTTTGACCGATACTGTTGAAAAAGTATTGTTGGGGGCCGAATAATTTTTGCTAGAGGCGCGGGTCCCACGGCGACACGCCGCCGATGATACCAACGCGTTACCAGCTTGCAAAAGCGCAAAACCTTTGCGAATTTGATGCACGAAAGTTGCGGCATCGTCCGTCCGTGCTCATCATCATGCAACACTAACGTATGCCGGAGGAGAACCATGTTTTGGCAGCGCCTGTCAGGCGATGAGATGGACGTTGCGAGCGAGGTTACTGCCTTCAGTCCTGATCTTTACAGCCCTTCGCTCTTAGTTTTGCCGGTTGCGTCGCTTTGATCGAGCCTAGGACAATGCAAGGGCCGGACCGGCTACCGTTTCCTGCGGCGCTTGGAGCGCTGCTGATCGTGGCGGCGACATACGTCGTGAATTCCATGGATCGTACGGTATTCCCCGTAC
>Ga0307374_10003763_pt1 | contig 25717 bp, 29 predicted proteins | sample OX3MG_FD_202532 | JGI IMG/M metagenome (GOLD analysis project Ga0307374, IMG submission 202532) | Soil microbial communities from Risofladan, Vaasa, Finland - OX-3 | ecosystem: Environmental > Terrestrial > Soil > Coastal area > Acid sulfate soil | place: Finland: Risofladan, Vaasa | collected...
GTGATGGAGCCGGTCTGGGAGGACCTGACGAATTTGAGGGTGCCGTGCACGTTCGTCGCGGGCCAGCTCGACCATGGGTACGTGGCGTCCGCCCGTCGCCTCGCGGCCACCGTGCCAGCCGGGCGGTTTGAGATCGTGCAGAGGGCGGGCCACTCCGTGCACCAGGAAAGGCCCGATGCGTTTGCAAGGGTCCTGGCCGCTCACCTCGCCGCGGCCTCCGGCACTGGTGACGGTTCTGGGGCAGGGGCGGCCTCGAGCACGACCACCGACTGAAGGCCGGCCGCGTACCGGGCCGCGCCGACGCGCTCGAGGTCGAGCGTCCCGCCCGAGTCCACCCTTCGGAGGATGAACTCCCTGCAGCCCGTTCCGGCCAGGGACTCGACCTCGCGGGCCACATCGGCCGGCCGCAAAGCGGTGACATAGGCGCGGGTCACAGTAGGAGCCCCACGGCAAGGAGCAGCGCGAAAGCGAGCTCGGCCACCGCCATGCGCTTGAGCGCTCCGACCAGCGAAGGCCCTGCCTGGTTCGAGAACGCGATTCGCACGGGGATGACGGCCGGCGGGATCGCAACCAGGACCAGCAGGGCGGAGGTGGCGGCGAGATTCAGCGCGACGGCCGCCAACGGCGCGGCGAAGGCGCCACAGACCAGGACGAGCAGGAGAACCCGCGTGCGCTCGAGACCGATGCGCGTGGCGAGCGTCCTCTTGCCCGCCGCTTCGTCGGTCTGGATGTCGCGGAGGTTGTTGAGGACCAGGATCGCGCAGGCCAGGAAGCCCATGGAGCATCCGGTGAGGAGGGTCAGGGCGTTGACCCTTCCGGTTTCGACGTACACCGTTCCAGCCGTGGCCACCAGGCCGAAGAAGAGAAAAACGAACACCTCGCCAAGCCCGAGGTAGCCGTAGGGCCGCGGGCCACCGGTATAGAGCCAGCCGGCGAGCAGGCACGCTGCGCCGGCGACCAGCAGCCGCCAGTCCAGGGCCACGCTGAGCAGGAATCCTGCGAGCCCCGCCACGCCGAAGGAGGCGATCGCCGCCATGCGCACCTGCGCCGGCGCGACCACACCGGACGAGGCCGCGCGCACCGGGCCGACGCGCGTCGGGTTGTCGGCGCCGCGGACGAAATCGGAGTAGTCGTTGGCGAAGTTGACTCCGAGCTGCATGGCCAGCCCGACCACGAGGGCGCCGACGCCGGCCCACCACCGCGCCCCGCCCATCTGGACCGCGATCGCTGTGCCGGCCAGCACCGGGGCGACCGAGGCGGCAAGGGTCGCGGGCCGCACCGCCGACCACCACACTCGCGTGGGGCTCAGCGGTGCCGCGGTGGCGATCATGGGCGCTTGGGAAACTTCTTGAAGTCTGGTTTGCGTTTCTGCACGTACGCATCGCGGCCTTCCTGGGCCTCCTCGCTCAGGTAGTACAGCAACGTCGCATCGCCGGCCAGCTGCTGGATGCCGGCGAGACCGTCGTCAGCGGCGTTGAGGCCGGCCTTGAGCATGCGAAGCGCCAGGGGGCTCAGCTCGAGCATCCGGCGGCACCACGCGACGGTCTCGTTCTCGAGCTCCGCCAGCGGCACCACCTTGTTGACGAGGCCCATTTCGAGGGCCTGCTGGGCGTCGTACTGCTCGCACAGGAACCAGATCTCGCGCGCCTTCTTCTGACCGACGATGCGCGCCAGCAGTCCGGCGCCGTAACCGCCGTCGAAGCTGCCCACGCGCGGGCCGGTCTGGCCGAATCGCGCGTTGTCGGCCGCGATGGTCAGGTCGCATACGACGTGCAGCACGTGTCCGCCACCGATCGCGTATCCGGCGACCATCGCGATCACCGGCTTGGGCAGGCGGCGGATCTGGATCTGCAGGTCGAGCACGTTGAGGCGCCCCATGCCCTTGGGGTCGATGTACCCGTCGTCGCCGCGAATGCGCTGGTCGCCGCCGGAGCAAAAGGCCTGGGTGCCCGCGCCGGTCAGGATCACCACGCCGATCTCGGGATCGTCTCGCGCCGCCTCGAACGCCCTCGACATCTCGAACACCGTGGTCGGCCGGAACGCGTTGCGTACCTCCGGACGGTTGATCGTGATCTTGGCGATGCCGTCCCAGGTCTCGTAGATGACGTCCTCGTAGTCCCCGGACCGAACCCAACCCGACCCGCTTTGACCTTTCAAGTCGACACTCCTAGAGCAATCGCTAGCACTATCGCCAATCGTACGCCGCCCGGCGGGCGGACGGCCTAGGCGCGCTGACGGGGCTTGCGCCGCGGGAACAGGCGCACGATCTTGGCGTAGTCGTCGGGGGTGTCGATGTCGTCGCCACGGCCGGGCGCCGGCACCACGTCGATCAGCTCGGGATGGCCCTGCAGCACCTGGCGCGCGCCCGCGTCGCCCTTGAGCGCGAAGAGCTGCTCCCACAGGTCGCGCGCGAGGACGACAGGCGGCGCCCATTCGCGGTGGCCCTGCGATACCGCCACCGCTGGTCGCGAGCCCTCGCGCCTCCAGGCGCGGAGCAGCGCGGCGACGGTGCGCGAGCCGACCAGCGGCTGGTCTCCCAGCAGCACGACCGCGGCCTCGATCTCCGGCCGCATGGCGCGCAGGCCCGCCTGCAGAGACGATGCCATCCCCGTGCGCGCATGGGGGTTGTGGACCAACTCGGCATCCCCGCCGACCGTTGCCTTCACGTCGTCGGAGGAGTAGACCACCACGGTCTGGTGACAGCCGCCTTCCGACGCCGCCTGGATGACGTGCTTGACCATCGGCGTGCCGTCGAGGTCGAGCAGGAGCTTCTGCGGGCCGGCCATCCGCGTGCCGGAGCCCGCGGCGAGGATGATGGCACCCACCGGCAGGAGGGCCGCGGCCAGGCGATCGAACGGCGGGCGCGCAGACCTTATCCACTCGACTTCGATCCCCGCCCGGATGGCGACCTCGGCAAACGCGCGCAGCCGCGCGTTATCGCCGTCGACCAGCATCAGCCGCCTTCCGACCAGGCTCGAGATGTCGGGCGTTTGCTCGGGCAGGCCCACCACCGCCAGCGCCCTGCAGTCGTCGCGTGCTTCGATGTGCTGAAGCGCCGCGTCGAGGTCTTTCCCGCGCACGACCATCGAATGTGGGCCGTCGGGCTCGCGGTACGTGCGCCCGCGGACGGCCAGGTCGAGGTCGCCCATCACGAATATCAAGGCGCTTCCAGCATGGCAGAAGGGACCCGGCTTACTCTCTGATGAATGCCACTGCTCGGAGCCCACGTCGATTCGTCGGGAGGCCTCCATCTCGCTTATGACCGCGCCGCGGCGATGGGCGCCGAAGCGATCCAGGTCCACCCCACGCCGCCGGGGTTCTGGGGCTCGCCGAAGCTGGACGAGACCCGAATCACGACGTTCAAGGAAGCGGCCTCCAGGCACGGCAAGCCGCCGTTCTACTTCCACGCCGTCTATCTGATCAACCTGGCCGGCAATGATCCGACGCTTCGACAGCGCTCCGAGAGCACGCTGGCGGGATACCTGAAAGCGGCGGACGAGCTCGGCATCAACGGCGTGATCTTCCACACCGGCTCCCACAAGGGCGCCGGTTTTGACGCTCGCCTGCCTGGCATCACGGAGCACTTGAAGCACGTCCTGGAGAGGGCGGAACCCCGATCGGCTCACCTTCTGATCGAGAACAACGCCGGGTTGGGTGGATGCGTGGGCGCGCGTTTCGAGGAGATCGCTCAGATGCTGAGCGCCCTCGACGACCCGCGCGTCACCGTGTGCTTCGACACCTGCCACGCATTCGCCTCCGGTTACGACGAGCGCACTGCGGCGGACGTCGGCAGGACGCTGGACGAGCTCGACCGCGTGGTGGGCATGTCGAAGATCGAGGTCATCCACTGCAACGACTCGGTGACCGGCCTGGGGTCGAACCGAGACCGGCACGCGAACATCGGGACCGGACAGATCGGCGAGGAGGGGTTCAGGGCGCTGCTCCACGAGCCGCGCCTCGCGAAGCTTCCGTTCATCCTCGAGGTGCCCGGCGCGGGCGAGGGGCCCGACGCCGAGCAAGTCGCGGTGTTGCGGAGGCTCGCCGGCTAGCCCGGTTCGGGCAGCGCCCGCTAAGCCACCTCGGTCCAGACGCGGCCTTCTTTGCCTTCTGTCTCCATGTACTTCGGCGGATTGGCCCGTGGCGGCTTCCGAGTCGCCAACCCGGCCAGCAGCCACGCGCGCTGCGCCAGCAGCCACAGAGCGGACAGGCTTCGCTGCATACCGGCTGCCATCTGCCGGCTGTTCTCGATCTCGCGCTGTAGGTCCTTCACCCGCTCCCACGCCACCTCTTCGTGCCTGTACTGGTACACCCGGACCTCCTTAACTAGCGTAAGTAGAACACTGGTTATTATAACCGATATCAAGAGATTAGGGGTTATGGATATACTGAGCGGCGATGGCTGAACGGGAAGCTTCCGGCGAGGTGGGCCTGGTCCAGGCCTTCGTCAACACGGTCGACTTCGACCATGGCCCCGACGAGCTCAAAGACCCAAACACCCTGAAGTCGTGGTTGGTTGCAAGAAAGCTGATGGACGAGACGCAGCCGGTCGAGGAGTCCGACACCGGCCATGCCGTGGCCGTGCGCGAGGCGATGAGGGGTGTGATCGGAGGCAACACTGGCCTTCCCCTCTACCCCGTCGATGCCGCCACGCTGAACGAAGCCGCCTCGGCCAGCCGGCTGCGAATGCGCTTCGGCCCAGACGGCAAACCGCGGCTCGAACCCGAGGTCGGCGGCGTGGTGGGCGCCCTCGGCCGCCTGGTGGCCGCCCTTTACGCCGCCACCCGCAACGAGCAGTGGTCGCGCCTCAAGCTGTGCGGTGACCCGACCTGCCGGTGGGCCTTCTACGACCTTTCGCGCAACCACTCGAGCCGCTGGTGCGACATGGCGTCATGCGGGAATCGGCAGAAGGCGAAACGATTCAGGAGCCGCGCCAAGCAAGGCTCGGGCGCAGCCGCGCCCGCGCGTCGCACTCCCTAAGCTTCAGCGCGTGATCTCGGCGGCACAGGCAGAGCTCGCCGGCTCGCCCAGGGTCGTTGCGGTGGTGGGCGGCATATCTGCCCTCGGTTCGGGCAGCGGGTTGCTCGTCTCGGTGGCCTACCTGATCGCCGCCCAGGGACCGGGCAGCCCAGACATCCTCGCCACGCTGGCCTCGCCGACTGGGCGAGGAGAGTTCGTGGCGTCCGCCGCTGCCGGCATCGTGGGCACGGTCCTGTTCGTCATCGCGATCGCCGCCGCCGCCAACCTGCTCTGGCGCGCGAACGGCTTCGCCATGATCCTGGCGACCGCGCTGGCAGTGATTGCCGCATCGGCGATGATCTCGTTGCTAGCCCTTCAGTACGCGCTGGCGATGACCGCGCAGGAAGGATTCACGACCACCGACACCTCGTTCAGGGAGCTGGTGGTCGAGTCTCATTCGTTTGCCGACGCAGCCGGTTGGACCGCGATCGCCCTCTTCGCAGTCGCGGCGCTGCTCCTGAGCTGGACCTTGCAGCGGGCCCGCCGCTGGAAATGGATCTGGATCTCGGGCCTTGCCCTGGCGCCGACCTGGGCCGTGGTCCACCTGCTCGACGCGGGATACCTCTTCATCGTCCCTTTCGCGCTCTGGGAGGTCGCGCTGGGCGGCGCCTCCTTGCTGACGAGAAGGCCGCTGCCGTCGTGAAGAAGTCCCGTGCGGAGGCGTTCAGCGACGGGGTGTTCGCGGTCGCCGCGACGATCCTGGTGTTCACGCTCGTCGATCCGAAGGTGAGCCACGGGCTCGGAGCTGCCCTCGTCGCGCAATGGCCTTCGTATGCCGCATATGCCATCAGCTTTTTCACCATCGTCGTGATCTGGGTCAACCACCACGCCGTCCTCGACTCCATCCCGCAGCTGGATCGGCGCCTCCTGTTCATCAACGGGTTGCTTCTGCTCACCGTGGCTGCGATCCCGTTTCCCACCGGGATCCTCGCCCGCTACCTGCAGCAAGGGCATGACCAGACCGCGGCCGCGGTCGCCTACGGCCTGACGATGACGGCGATGTCGATCGCCTTCAGCCTGTTCAACCTGTACGCGCGGCGCTTCAAGGCGATCATGGTCCCGCTCGACTGGTTTGGTTTCTCGCTCGGGCTGATCCTGTGGCCGCTCGCGACCCTGACAGCGTTCTTCAGCGTCGGAGTCGCGCTGGTGCTCTATGCGTTTGTCGTGGTGTTCTACGTGGTGCTTCCAATCGTGCGCGAGGACCTGGCCCGAGCCACGCGATCAGGCGAGGTTCGCGATCCGGCCGTCGCGCTTCGAAGCGCCGGTGCCCCCGAAGCGGACGGCGGTGAGCTCGGCGAGGATGCCTAGCGCGGTCTCCTCCGCGCCGCGGCTGCCGAGGTCGAGCCCGATCGGTCCGTGCACCTTGGCCAGCTGCTCGTCGCTGAATCCCTCGGCTCGCAGCGCATCGAAACGGTTCTGGTTGGTCTTCCGGCTGCCGATGGCGCCGATGTAGCCGGCGTCCGTGCCAAGCACCGAGCGCAGCGCGGGAAGGTCGAACTTCGGATCGTGCGTGAGGATCACGACGTAGGTCGAGTTGTCGACCGTCAGCTTGCTCATCGCCTCGTCGGGCCACGCCACCACGAGCTCATCCGCGTCGGGGAACCGCTCCTTGGTGGCGAACCTCGCGCGGGCGTCGATGACCGTGACCCGGTATCCCATCACCTTGGCGAGCCGGTGCAGCGGGATCGCGATGTGGATGGCCCCGATGATCACCAGGTGCGGCGGCCGCCGGAACGGCTCGACGAAAACGTCGCCCTCCCGGCGCGCCCCCTCGGCGCCCGAGGCGGTCCCGCGTATGAGCTCCGCATCACCGCTGACCAGGTCTGTGCGAAGCGTCGCGGCCTGGTCCCGGTTCAGCATGCCGATCAGCTCGCGGTGCACTTCGGCCAGCGGCTGGATGAAGACTTCGATGTGCCCGCCGCAGGCCAGGCCGACCTCGAACGCCACTTCGTCGGCCACGCCAAACGCGGCGATCTTCGCGCGGCCGTTTTTCAGGACCTTCTGCGCCTCCTCGAACACGGCGCCCTCGATGCATCCGTTGGAAACCGATCCGGCCATCTTGCCGGAACGCGTGGCCAGCATCTTCGAGCCCAGCGGGCGCGGGCTGGAGCCCCAGGTCTCGACCACGGTGCACAGGGCGATCTCCTCGCCCGCTTCGGTCCACTCGTTCAGCTCTGCCAGGACTTCGCGCATCAGCGGTTTCTCTTGCGGCTGTCCAGGCCGGCGAGCAGGCGGCCGAGGTCTTCGAGCGCCTGGAGGTTGTGCGCGGCGAGAAAGTCGTCGCAGAGGGGGACCGCGGCGGCCATCCCCCGCGTGAGGGGCTCATAGCCTTCGGAACCCAGCAGCGGGTTCAGCCAGATCAGGCGGTAGGCCGAGCGACGCAGGTGCACGAGCTCGGCCGCGAGCTGACCGGGGTCGCCGCGGTCCCACCCGTCGCTGACGATGATCACCACCGCGCCGTGCCCCAGCACCCGGCGGGCCCAGTGGCGGTTGAAGTCCCCCAGCGCGTCGCCGATCCTGGTGCCGCCGCTGAAGTCATGGACCTTCTTGCTCACCGACTCGAGCGCGCGGTCGAGGTCTCGATAGCGCAGCAGGCGCGTGATTCGGGTGAGGCGAGTCGAGAAAACGAACGCCTCCAGGTCTTCGCGACGCGCGATGGCGTGCGCGAAGATCATCAGCAGCCGCGAGTACCGCTCCATGGAGCCGCTGACGTCGCAGATCAGCACCAGCGGCCGCCGCCGCACCCTGGGCCGGCGGCTGAACAGGCGCATCAGCTCTCCCGATGAGCGGATCGCGTGACGGGACGTGCGCCGCAGATCGATCTGGCCCGCCCGCGCGGGCCTCAGACGCCGGGTGCGCCGTTCCGCGACCCGCCACGGCGTCTGCTCCATGAGACGGCGCACCTGCTCTGTCTCCTGCCACGTCATCTGGTCGAAGTCCTTGTGACGCAGCAGCTCGTCTTTGCTGTACCCGCTCGAGCTGACAGGCACCTCGGTCGGTTCCTTCTCGCGGTTCATCTGCGAGCCGTGAAGCCCCAGCGCCGCCGACCATGCTTTGGCGCGCTCGGGCGCGAGGGGCAGTGCTCGGCTACGACCCGGCACCGCGCCGGCCGACGCCCTCGGGTCGGCGGGCGCCCAGAAGATGTCGAATGCGGCCTCGAAGATCGGGATGTCCTCCTTGCGGCTCACGAAGACCGCGCGGAGCGCGTTGCGGAAATCCGTCTGCTGCTTGAGGTCGATCAACCCGAGGGCTCGAGTCGCGTCGGTCAAGCGCCGCGGGCCGGCCTCGACGCCGGCGTCGTGCAGGAGCCGCGCGAACGCCGCCAGCCTCGGCAGCAGGTCGATCCCCGGCTCAGGCACCCCTGGCCTTCTCGACCAGCGCCGGGACCTGCTCTCTCACGCGCTCCAGGTCCTCCTGGTATTTCAAGGCCGAGCCGAGCGTCGCGTTGACCAGGGCCGAGTCGATGCGTGTCGCCCCCAGGGCGGCCAGCGAGCGCGCCCAGTCGAGAGTCTCGGCGACGCCTGGCACCTTGTACAGGTCCATGCCGCGAAGCCCCTGCACCAGGGCCGCCACCTCGCGGGCCAGGCCGGCGGCCGCCTCGGGCGCTCGCGCACGCACGATCTCCACCTCCTTCTCGAGGTCGGGGTAGTCGATCCAGTGGTAAAGGCAGCGTCGCTTCAAGGCGTCGTGCACCTCGCGCGTGCGGTTGGAGGTGATCACGACAAACGGCGGGTGCTTGGCCTTGATCGTGCCGATCTCGGGGATCGAGACCTGGAAATCGCTGAGCAGCTCGAGCAGGAAGGCCTCGAACTCCTCGTCCGAGCGGTCGATCTCGTCGATGAGGAGCACGGGCGGCGTGGCGTCCTCGTTGTCGATGGCGTCGAGCAGCGGCCGGCGCAGCAGGAACTCGGGGCTGAAGATCTCACGCTCGGCGTTCCGGCGGTCCTCGCTCTCCCCGAGCAGCCTGATGTGCAGCAGCTGGCGGGGATAGTTCCACTCGTAAACGGCGTGCGCCAGGTCGATGCCCTCGTAGCACTGGAGCCTGATCAGGCGCGCGCCGAGGACGTCGGCCATGACCTTGGCCGCCTCGGTCTTGCCCACGCCCGCCTCGCCTTCGATGAACAGCGGCTTCTGCAGCTTGAGGGCCAGGTAGATGGACGTGGCGAGAGCCCGGTCGCCGATGTACTTGCGCTCGCGCAGGCGCTGCTCGATGTCCTCGATCGTCCTCGGCGAGACTTCCGTCACGGGCAAAGATTACGAGAGATCAGTAGGTCCCCTCCTTATCGCCGCTTGCGCGCAGGCGGGTGACCCGGCGCGAAGCCGGGCCACCCTGGATCTCTTTAGCCGGCCTGTTCGATCGCGCGCTTCACGAGCACGCGCGAAAGGTGCTTCTTGTACTCCGGGCTCGCCCGCAGGTCACCTGATGGGTTGAGCCCGTCCGATGCGTGCTGCGCCGCCTCCTCGGCCTTGGCCCCCTTGTGCAGGGCCTCCTCGACCGCCTTTGCGCGCACCGGAGTCGGCCCGACGTTGGTCAGCCCGATGCGCCAGCCGCCGTTCATCTTCTGGGCCGCCGCGCCGACGATCGCCCAGTCGAACAGCCGCCGCCGGAACTTGATGTACTTGTGCGGGCCGTCGGCCACCGGGAAGACGACCTCGATGACGATCTCGTCCGCAGCCAGCGGTGTGGTGAACAGGTCCTTGAAGAAATCCTTGGCCGCGATCGTCCGGCGGTTCGTGACGATCTCTGCGTCGAGCATGAGCGCGATGGTCGGATAGTCGCCTGCCGCGTCTGCGTGCGCGATGACGCCGCCCATGGTCCCCATGTTGCGAACCTGGTTGTCACCCACCTCGCCCGCGACCTCCGCAAGGATCGGGAGCTTCTCCTTCACCACGGCCGAGTGCTGGATGGTCACATGGCGCGTCAGCGCTCCGATGTGGAGCTTCCCACCCGACTCCTTGACGTGGTCGAGCTCCTTGATGCCGTTGATGTCGACGAGCGCTTTCGGCTGCGCGAGGCGCAGGCGCATGAGCGGGATGAGGCTGTGGCCTCCCGCCAGGACCTTGGCGTCCTCGCCGTACTTGTTGAGGAGCTTCGTGGCCTCGTCCACCGATGAGGCCCGCGCGTACTCGAATGCTGCCGGAATCAATTGCGAGCCTCCTTGATCTGCTTCCAGAGCCGGTCTGGGCTGGCGGGCATGTCGACGTGCTTGATGCCGAGCGGTGACAGCGCGTCGCATATGGCGTTGATGACCGCGATCGAGCTGGCGATGGTGCCGGCCTCGCCGATACCTTTCACGCCAAGCTCGTTGGTCGGAGTCGGGGTGATCGTCCTCCCGAGCTCGAAGTTGGGAAATTCGTTGGCGGTCGGCACGAGGTAGTCGACGAGCGAGCCGGTCTTCAGCTGCCCCGACTCGTCGTCATAGACGACCTCTTCGTACAGGGCCTGCGCGATGCCCTGGGCGATGCCGCCGTGGATCTGGCCGTCAACGATCATCGGGTTGATGATGTTGCCGCAGTCGTCGACTGCGATGTAGCGCTTGAGGTCGACGGCCCCGGTCTCGGGGTCGACCTCGACCACCGCGATATGGGTGCCGAAAGGCCACACGAAGTTGGTGGGGTCGTAGTAGGCGACCGCTTCCAGCCCCTGCTCCATCTCCTCCGGCAGGCCGGCGCCGTACGCAGCGAACGCGATCTCGCCCATGGCCTTGCGCTTGTCGGGGCTGCCCTTGACGTAGAAGTGCCCCTGGTCGAAAACGACGTCTTCCTCGGCGGCCTCGAAGATGTGGGCGGCAATCTTCTTCGCTTTGTCCACGATCTTCTTGGAGGCCTTGTGCACGGCCATCCCGCCCACCGCGAGCGAGCGGCTGCCGTACGTCCCATAGCCGAATGCGGGCCCCTCGGCCGTGTCCCCGTGGCGCAGCTCGATCATGTCGTAAGGGATCCCAAGGGTGTCGGCGACGATCTGGGGGAACGTGGTGTCGTGCCCCTGGCCGTGTGAGTGGGTGCCGACGTACACGGTGACGGAGCCGGTCGGGAACACTCGCACCTGCGCGCTCTCCACCAGGGCCAGGCCGCCTGTGGCTGGAGCCGTCGCGGCGCTCGGGCCGAAACCGCAGATCTCGATCCAGCTCGAGACTCCGATGCCGAGGTAGCGTCCCTTCTTGCGGGCCTCCTCCTGCTCCTTGCGCAGCTTTTCGTAGCCGGCGATCTCCATCGCCTTGTCCATCGCCTTCTCGTACGCGCCGGAGTCGTAGACCAGCCCGAAGTGACTGGTGTGCGGGAACTCGGTGATGAAGTTCTTCTTCCTGATCGCCACCGGGTCCATCTTCAGCTCCCCCGCGAGGAGGTCGATCATCCTCTCGCAAAGGTGGGTGGCCTCAGGCCTTCCCGCGCCGCGGTATGGATCGGTCGGGACGCGGTTGGTGAGCACGCCGACGGTCCTTGCCGAGACATGCTTCCAGTTGTACGCGCCGGTCGAAAGCAGGCATGCGACGGCCTGGAAGGCGCCAAACGTGCCCACGTAAGCGCCCATGTCGAGGTACTGCGTGACCTTCAGGGCGACCAGCGTGCCGTCCTTCATCGCGCCGGCCTCGACGTCGAAGATCTGGCCGCGGCCGTGTGTGGTGGTCATGATCGACTCGGTGCGGGTCTCGATCCACTTGACCGGGCGCCCGCTGAGCTTGGCCGCCGCCGGAACCAGGTAGTCCTCCGAGTAGGGACTGATCTTGGCGCCGAACCCGCCGCCCACGTCGGGCGAGATCACGCGGATACGGGTCTCAGGCATGCCAAGGGCGCCGGCCAGGAAGAGGCGGATGAAGTGAGGGTTCTGGCTCGACATCCAGATGGTCATGCTCTGGTCGGGGTGCGAGTACTCGGCGAGAACGCCCCGCGGCTCCATCGGGGTCGGCGCGAGGCGCTGCTGCAGGATGCGCTGCTTGACGACCACGTCGGCCCCCTTCATGACCGAGGGGTCTTCGGGGATGTAGGTGAGGTCCCAGCCGAGATTGTCGGGCGCACCGGTGTGGGCCGTCGGGCTCTTCGGGTCGAGCGCCTTGTCCAGGTCCATCACCGCCGGGAGCACCTCGTAGTCGACGTCTATGAGGTTGGCCGCGTCGGCGGCCTTGCCCTTGCTCTCCGCGATCACCACGGCCACCGGCTCGCCCTGGTAGGCGACCTCTTTCTCGGCGATCGGGAACCTCGGTGGCACCTGCTTCTTGTCCGCGACGAACGCGGGCGCGGCCGGCATTGTCCCGGCGATCACCTTCGCGATGTCCTTGTGCGTGTAGATCGCCACCACGCCGGGAGCCTTCGACGCTGCCGACAGGTCGATGCTCTTGATGAGGGCGTGCGCGTGGGGGCTGCGGACGACCGACATGAAGACGGTGCCCGGCCGTGTGAAGTCGTCGATGTAGCGGCCCTCGCCGCTGACCAGTCGCGGGTCCTCACGACGGTGGATCTTGGCCCCGATCATCGTGGTGATGGCCATGGCCTCAGCTCCTCGCGGCGGCCGTCTGGCCCGATTTCTTGGCGGCTCCGCCCATCGTCTTGGCGGCCGACTGGACCGACTTGACGATGTTCACGTACCCGGTGCATCGGCACAGGTTTCCCTCGAGCCCCTTTCGGATCTCGTCTTCCGTCGGGTTCGGGTTCTGCTCGAGCAGGTAGGCCGCCGCCATGATCATGCCCGGCGTGCAGTAGCCGCACTGGAGGCCGTGCTCGTCCCAGAAGGCCTGCTGCAGCGGATGGAGCTCCCCATCCTTGGCCATGCCTTCGATGGTCGTGATCTTGCGGCCCTCGGCCTGGACGGCGAACATCGTGCAGCTCTTGACGGCTTTGCCGTCGACCAGGATCGTGCACGCGCCGCACTGGCTCGTGTCGCAGCCGACGTGGGTCCCGGTGAGGCCCACGACGTCTCGCAGGTAGTGCACGAGCAGCAGTCGTGGCTCGACCTCATGCTCGTGCTCGCGGCCGTTGACGGTGGTGGCGACCTTGTGCTTCATAAGCTCTCCTATCCCTCCGGCGGTGCTCGCCGCGACCGCGTTTCAACCGACGAGCTTGTTGGTGAACAAGTGTATTGCGCTACTTTTAGCGCAGAAATGCAACTGGAAAACTCTTTCATCGTAGGGGCGCCGCCTGATCAGGTGTTCGCCTACCTGCTCGATGTGAACAAAGTCGTCGGCTGCGTGCCGGGCGCAGAGCTGTCCGAGGTGGTCGACCCGACCACCTTCAAAGGCAAGGTCAAGGTCAAGGTCGGACCGATCACGGTCGCCTACAGCGGGACCGCCACCATCGCGGACCGGGACGAGGCCACGCGCACCGCCACGCTCCAGGCCGACGGACGTGAGACGACCGGCCCAGGATCGGCTCGCGCCTCCGCCCACATGAGCGTCGAGCCAGATGGCGCCGGCTCGTTGGTCAAGATCGTGACCGACTACAGCGTGGCCGGTCGGGTCGCTCAGTTCGGCAGGGGCGTCATGGAGGATGTCTCGCGCCGAATCGTCAACGACATGGCCGCCTGCATCAAGGCCAACCTCGAGGCGGCGCAGCCTTCCAGCGCGCCGGCGGGCGGAGTCACGGCAGGCGCCCCCCCCGTCGCCCCCGCCGCCACGACCGCCAAACCGGTCAACGCCCTGGCCCTGCTCTTCTCCGTGCTCTGGGCGCGGATCAAGAGGCTCTTTTCGGGGAAGTCAGCCTAAGTACAGCGCCAGCATGTGGTCGCGGTTGACCCAGATGACGGGCTGAGTCCAGCTCTTGCCAGACACGCCGATCACGGTGACGGTGGCGTCGACGATCTGGAAGAACCGGTTCTTGAGCATGATCTCGTTGTGCATGGTCGTCTCGACCGCCTTGGGGAACTCGGCGGCCCCGGTGACCATGAACATCCCGGCCTGGTACATCACGTAACGCCGCACGATCTCCATGACCTGGTCGGGGGGCGGAGGCTCTGGCTCGATGGTGCGGATTGCTCCCACCAGCGCCTTGTTGAACACGCCCTCCGGCACACCGTTGAGCTGCACCGCGCCCGGCAGCAGAGGCTCCGCGCTCACGTTGCGCATGTGAAACAGCGGCTCCGGGTCGTTCATCGTCTCGCGCAGCCTACCCCGCATCTGGATCTCGGCCGTGATCCTCTGGTTCGGCGTGAGCATGTCGACCTTGTTCCACGCGACGGTCGGGTTGATGGATGCGGTCGTGGGTGACATCAGCGGGGAGGATAACTCGCCGGGCCGCACTTCACGCTCGACAATGGGGGGTTGTGAAGCTGGAAGAGGCGCGCACGAGGATCCAGGAGCGCTCCGACCTGAACGCATTCATCTCCGTCTCGTCCGAACGGGGCGAGGGGATGGTGGTCGCGGTCAAGGACCTCGTCGACGTCGAGGGCATGGTCACGACGGCAGGTGGCGTGATCCTGCCCGACATCCCTGCGCGCGAAGACGCGCCCGTGATCCGGCGGATCCGGCAACACGGCTGCGTGGTCGTGGGCAAGACCAACCTGCACGAGTTCGCCTTCGGCGTGACCAGCGCCAACCCCCACTACGGAACCGTTCGCAACCCGCATGACCCCGCGCGCGTCGCCGGCGGCTCTTCGGGTGGATCGGCGGTCGCGGTGGCGGCCGGCATGTGTGACTGGGCGGTCGGCAGCGACACCGGCGGCTCGATCCGGATCCCAGCTTCGCTCTGCGGCGTCGCGGGATTCAAGCCCGCCTTCGGAAGCATCGACACCGCCGGGGTGATTCCTCTCAGCTGGTCGCTCGACACACTGGGGCCGCTGGCGCCGGACGTCACGACGACTGCTCGCGCCTACTCGATGATGTCCGGGGAGCGGGTCGACCTTGAACACCTCGAGAAACCCCGAGTCGCCGTGCCGGCCGGCTGGATGATGGACCTCGACCGGGAGACGGCGGCCGCGTGGGAGTCGGTCTCGGCGGGGTGGCCCGAAGCTCGGTTCGTCGATCGAGACCGCCTTTACGAGGTCGGCGTGACGATCCTGCTCGTGGAGGCGGCCACCTACCACCGAGCGTGGGCCCAAGAGTGCCCCGAGAAATACGGCGCCGACGTGCTCGGCCACATCCGCCGGGGCCTGGCGGTCGCGGGCGTCGACTATGTCGAGGCGGTGCGCGAGCGGATCCGGCTGCAGGACCAGGCGCGGCTGGCCATGGAGAAGGTGGACGCCCTGCTCCTGCCGGCGACTGCGATCGTGGCGCCGCCGGTCGACGCGGGCACCGAGGTGCGCGAACCACTATCCCGGTTCACGCGCCCTTTCAACACGACGGGCCAGCCAGTGGCGCTCGTGCCGGCGCCGGCCACCGGTTTGCCCGTGGGGATGCAGGTGGTCGGACGCACCAACGAGGGAGCGCTGCGCGCGGCACTGTGGCTGGAGCGCGAGTGGAAGGGCGCGAGCCGCACGGCGTGAAGTCGAAGGACCTTTTCCCGGCGATCTTCAGCCGGCACGCTGCCGCCTACCAGCGCCGGCTGGACGACATCATGGCGCGCCACGAGTCGCTCGGCCGCCAGCGCGCGATCGAGCTCGCCGGGGTGGAGCCGGGGATGAAGGTGATCGACCTCGCCTGCGGCCCCGGCAACCTCACCCGCCGGCTGGCCATGCTGGCTGGGCCCGGCGGTGAGGTCGTCGGCGTCGACCTCGCGCAGGGCATGATCGAGCTGGCCCGGGAGTCGGCGATGGAGAACACGCGGTTCGAGGTCATGGACATCGAGCGGCTCGCCTTTCCGGATGCCTCGTTCGACGTGGCGGTTTGCGGGCACGGGATCCAGTTCGCGCCTGACCTGGACCAGGCCCTGCGCGAAGCCCGCCGCGTGTTGAAAACAACAGGCAGGTTCGCCGCGAGCGTGCCGGTGACCGGCGTCCGCGAGTCAGTGTGGGTCCTCCTCGACGGCGTCATCGATCGGATGCTGCCGCCCGCGCCGAAGGCCGTCGACCAGGCCGCCACGCGAGCGACGGTGGCAGACGCGGCGGCGCTCCGCGAAGCTGCGCTAAATGCCGGCTTCGCTTCCGCGCAGGTCGAGGTGGTCGAGGAGACGGTGACCTGGGCGTCGGCGGATCAGCTCGTGTCGATGTTCACGAGCTGGTGGGATTGCGCGTCCCGCCTGGAGGGTCTCGATGGCGCGCAACGCGAAGCTTTCGCGCGGGAGGCTCTCGAGACGCTTCGCGGCAGGTTTCCGGGATCGATCACGACCACCGGCCGCAACCACGTCTTGCTCGCGATCGCGTGATGTGGCGCGCGGCCGCTTCGGTCGTGTGCGCGGCCTCGCTGCTCACGGCGGCGTCACCGCCGCCGAGCCCGATCGCCTACGCACAACCCGAGTACCGGGCCCTCTGGGTGGATGCGTTCCACGACGGCATCAAGTCGCCGGCCCAGGTGGAAAAGCTGGTCGCCGACGCGCACCGCGCCAACCTCAATGCTCTGTTCGTCCAGGTGCGCAAAGCCGGCGACGCCTACTTCAACCTATCTGATGAGCCTCGGGCGACCGACATCGGCGGGCCTCGCGACTTCGACCCACTGGCCTATGTGATCCGCCTCGCGCACGCATCCGTGCCGCGCATCGAGGTCCATGCGTGGCTCAACACCTTCTTCGTCGGGGAGTCGAGCCAGGTGTACCTGGAGCACGTCGACCAGTGGGGCAACCGGGCCAGCGACGGGTCCACGAGCGGTTACCTCGACCCGGGCGTGCCCGAGGTGCAGATCTACACGCACCAGGTCTTCATGGACCTGGCGCGGAGCTATGACGTCGACGGGATCCACATGGACTTCGTGCGATATCCCGGCGACAGCTGGGGCTACAGCCCGCTGTCCGCGGGCCTGTACATGCTTCAAAAGCGGCTGACCGTCGCGCCCGACCCCGGCAATGCTCAGTGGCAGGCCTGGCGCCGCGATCGGGTCACCGCGTTCGTACGCGACCTGCACGACGATCTGCAGCTCGAGAAGCCGTCCATCAAGCTGAGCGCGGCCTTGATCTGCTTCGGGAGCGGCCCGTTGACCCCGACCGACTGGACGCGCACCTCGGCCTACGCGTCGGTCTACCAGGACTGGCGCGACTGGATGGTGAAGGGCTACATCGATTTCGGGGTGCCGATGAACTACGACAGCGACTGGAGCGGGCTCCAGAAAAGCTGGTTCGGCCAGTGGCTGAAGTTCGAGAAGGACTCGGGTTTTGCAGACCGCGTCGTCACCGGAGTCGGTGCGTTTCTGAACTATCCGGAGGACACGTTGAACCAGATCCGCCGGGTCCTCGGCGCGTCGGACGCGGGCAACCACGTCCTGGGGGTCGCGATCTACGCGTACGCGTCGACCTCGGTATACGGCACAGACGACTTCTACACTGCGCCAGATCTCGCGAGCGGGCTGCCGCGTCAGCCGTATTCGGATGGGATCGCGACGCAGGCAGGCCTCCAGCAGCGAGCACGCGCGTTCAACTCGTGGTTCATCACGCAGCTGACGCAGCCCGACTACTACCGCGACGTGCAGTTGGGGTGGGTGGCAACCCAACCGGTGTTCACCCTGCCTGCGGCGGTTCCCGAATTGCCGCCCGCCGGAGCACAGTGACCATGCCGCCCGCCAGCGCGATCCTCAGGCTCCTCGCGTTTGCGGTGCCGGCGGCGCTCGCGCTGGCCGGGGTGCAGCCGCTGGTGGCCGCCGCGGCGGGATCGGTCGGGCTACCGTGGGCCGCCGGCCTGGCCGGGCCCGCGCTGGCCGGCGCGTTCCTGGTGTTGATGGCCGGGCGATGGTTTGACCGCGGTGACGCGGTGCAGCCACCGTGGTACTCGGCGTGGCTGCTGCTGCCAGGCGCGTTCCTGCTCGCGGGCGCGGCCGCTATGTGCATCTTCGGCGCGCTGGTGGAGCTCGACCTGATCACCTGGACCATGTGGATCCTGCTGCTGACAGGTTCGTTGTCGTGGGCCGCCGCCCTGGTGGTCGTCCGGACCGCCTCTCGCTGAGCTGTTCAGCGCGCCGCGCGGGAGTGCGTCATGCTGCCGCCGCCGGCCATCGATCGCCGCAGGCACACCGCGACCCACATTCGGTACGGCCGCCAGCCCTCCGCGATCTCGGCCAGCTGGGCCGTGTCAGGGTCTCGTGCCAGCCCGTACGCGTTTCGCACCGCCTCGACGAGGCGGCGCTCTCCGTTCGGCAGCTCGTCGACCGCGCTCAGCGCTCGCAGCCGGACCAGCTGCGACCCAAACTCGCCGATGCCCCGCAGCTGCTTCAGCTTCTTCAGCGCGTCCTCGCGCGGCATCGCGCGCAGAGATTCCGTGTCCAGCTCGCCGGCGAGCGCTGACTCGCCCAGCGCGTTCAGGTACTCAACCTTTCGGCCGAAGAGCCCCTTGAAGCTCGTCAGCCGGACCAGCGCCCGAGGTCCCGGAAAGCAATAAAGCTTCTGGCCGTGGATGTCGATCGAGTCGCCGAGCTCGCGGCTCATGCGCTCCTTGATGCCCTGGGCCTGCCGCATCGTGATCCGCGACGAGATCAGGCACCAGGCCGCGGCCTCGAACGCGTTGCTCCAGTTGACCGGCCGGAAGCCGGGGTACGTCGCCTGCAGCTTCGCGACGGCCGCGTCCCCTCTGGCGACCTCGGGCCACCGTCTCCCGTCCACGTCCAGGCTCATGATCCGCGCCACCTGCTTGCGCACCTGGTCCGCCGTCGCCGGGCCGTGCACGGCGCCATGGACCCGGCCGGCCGCGTCCTGGGTCAAGCAAACGCCCACCGGTATCCAGTCGCGGTCGGTGTGAAAAGCGAGGTGGAGGTGACCTTCCGACCCACCTCCCTCCGACGGCGCTTCGTGCCACGCATCGATGAAACCGGCGCTCTCGCGAAGCGAGTAGTCACCCATCGGTTCGATGTCGAACATCGTGGGTTTCGCGCCGCCGGTCATGGCCTTCCCTCCCCACATCCCCAAAAAACAAAAAGCCGGTCGCAGGGAATGCGACCGGCTGTTGAGAAGCTGAGCTACGCCAGCTTGATGCGGTTCGCGCGCGGGCCCTTCTGGCTCGGCTCGATTTCGAAGCTGACGCGCTCGCCGCCCGCCAGCGAGTCGAAGTTCACGCTCGAGTCGAGGCCGGTGCGGTGGAAGAAGTACTCCCTTCCGTCCTCGGCGGCGATGAAGCCGAAGCCTCGGTCGGAGACCAGCTTCTTGATGGTGCCTGTCGGCATCTCCCTAACTCCTCTTCTCGAAAACTAGCCACGAACGCACGGGTCCTTTCGAGAAGATACCGACCGCGGCGAACATCGCCAGACATCCGGGCGACGAAACTACATTACCACCCAAAAGGCGGCCTGAAACAGACGGGAGAACGGGCCTTTCAAGCCGCCAGCAGGACGACCCCGGCCACCGTCGCGACAGCCCCCGAAAGCTTCGCGACCGCCCCCTTTCGCTCGCGCAGGCGCCAGACCCCCCATACGGCCACGGCCACGATCGCCGTCTCGCGCACGGGCGCCACCACCGCAAGCGGGGCCAGGCTCAAAGCCCAGAGCACCAGGACGTAGCCCGCCCACATGAACGCGCCGATCACGGCGGACTGGCGCCAGCTCGGCAAGGGCGCGGGATGCGACGGCGGCGCACGGCGCAGCCACGATGCGACCCGGATCGACAGCGGGAGCTCGATCGCCATCAGCGCAAAGAGCAACCATCCGTACAGCCAGGGCGTGGTGAGCCGGACGCCGATTCGGTCGACCGACGTGTAGAGGGCGATCGCCACGCCGGTGAGCAGCGCGGGCAGCGTCGCGCGCCCCCTGGCCTGCGAGACGGTCACGGTCAGGATCCCGACCATGAGAAGCCCCACGCCGGCGATCTGCATGGGCTGCAGCCTCTCGCCGATCACGGCGAGGGCCACGACCACCGCGATGAGGGGCGCCGATCCGCGGGCGATGGGATAGACGACCGAAAGGTCTCCGCGCCGGTAGGCGGTCGACAGCAGCCACATGTAAGCCGTCTCGAAAGTCGACGAGAGCAGGCACCATGCCGCCGCCTGCGGAGGCAGGCTCGGCCGTCCGAGCAGCAGCCACGCAGGGACGAGGGCGGCCGTGGCGACGAAGGCGGCCGCGAAGCTCGCCCGCTCGAAGGTGACCAGCGGGTCGCCGCTCACCTTGACCAGAACGTTCCAGGTGCCGTGGATCGCCGCTGCGGCCAGGGCCAGCGCGACGGCGGCGGCCATCACCTACCGGCGCGTGGGGCGGGCGAGCAGCCGCCCCAGGAGCCGGTACACCTCCGGGTTCACGACGAGCCCGTTGTGGCTGCCCCAGACCGGGAGGGCCGGGAGGTCGGGCCGGAGGCAGGAGCGGAAGTTCACGACGTCGTCGGAGCGCGTGTAGATCGAGGTCGTGGGCACGATCGGGGCGAGGGCGAGCTCGTGATCGAAGCGGCCCTCGGGATTGAGCTTGCGCCCGTAGGCGATCTCGTTTGCGATCTTGACCAGACCGACGGCGTGATGGGTGATCGTCGCGAGGTCGGTCCAGTTGGCCAGCGGGGCACCCAGGGTGATCGCCTGCTCGATCGCCTCCGGCCTCCGATGACACAGCACCTTGGCGAGCAGACCGCCCCGGCTGTGGCCGATCAGGCTCACCCGGCTGCCGGTCTCCTCCTGGACCCCGATCAGGCGGCGTCGCAGGCCGGCGAGCATGTGCTCGGAGTGCCGGACGTTGAACGCGATCCCCGAGTCGAACGGCCGGTAGCCGATCCTCGCCAGCCAGGCGTGCATCACGCGCATCGACCAGTCACCGGACAAAAAGCCAGGGATCAGCAGGACCGGCCGCCCATCGCCGTGCGGCACGCCACGCCCGCGGAACACCGGGTCGCGCAAGAGCGATCCGAGCTCGCGCAGGGAGAGCGGATCCCACAACCTCACGTCGAGCGATGGTAGGGGGACGGGCGTGAAGCCGAGGCTTTTTTCGGTCTCGGGCGGTCCGGCGACCCTGGCCTAGGTGGCGTAAACCCCGCCATCAGTGCCCACCTGCACGGCGATCGACGCCAGCGGGGTGGGCGCCGGGCCGGCCACCACGGCGGCCCCGTGCGACGGATCGAACTCGGCGCCGTGACATGGGCAGGCGAGCAGCTTCACGTTCGTGTCGTACGCGACCTGGCAGCCGGCGTGCGTGCACACCGCATCGAATGCGACCACGCCGCCCCCGGACAGGGACACGGCCACCGCCGGGTCGCCGGTCGCCGGGTCGGTGAAGTTCAGGAATCCCTGTGACTGGAGGTCAGAAAGCGCTCCGATCTTGGTGCCGGTCGGGGAAGCGACGGGCGTGGGGCTCGGCACCGGGGTGCTCCCGCCGCCCTGGCTGACCTGGGCCGCCGACAGCTTCGAGCGCGGCAGCAGCGCCAGGACCCACACGGCGGCCACGGCCGCGCTCCCCATCTGGAGGAGGAATCGCCGCCTCTGCGCATCGGCCAGCGGGGGGCGCCCGCTGGGCGAGGTCGTGGGAACACCGAACAGCAAGGGCCGGACCGTCAGCACGCCCTGGTCTCCGACCAGCACGAGGGTGATCCACGCCACGGTGTAGATGCTGTCCGAGCCCAGGAAGTACGGCTGGATCGTCCAGCTGGCGGTGAGGAACAGCACGAAGCTCAGCAAAGCTCCGGCGGCGGCCCCCCACCGGGTCGCGAGACCGAGCAGCACCAGCGCGCCGACCGCGAGCTCCGCCCCGATCACCCCCACACCGGTCAGCTGCGGGACCGGCAGGGCGAAGACGTCGAGCAGGAACCCGATCGGCGAGTGGGTCGAAAAGCCCTGCAGCTGTGAGCCGATGTAGGTCGAGGAGCCCGGTTGAAGAAAGCCGGGGTCGGAGATCTTCTGGAGCCCGGCGTAGAGGAAGGTGAGCCCGAGGAACATGCGCAGGGGCACCGTGCCGTACGCCAACCATCGGTCGCCTGGCGGGGGTCCCTGGCGGAGGGGGGCCTGGACGCGCTTCTTGCTCACCTCACGAACGAGGTTAGCGGGAATTGCCTGGTGGGCCGCTGAGGGAACGCTTGGAGTTTGCTGGGACGTGGATTTCTCCCATTGGCTATATATACAATCTGTTAAATTAATTGAGATGGCACCGAGAGCATACCGCCTCGGCCGTCGCCAACCGTCGGTCGAGCGCACGCGGGCGGCCATCCTGGCGGCCGCGCGCGACCTGCTGGCGGCCGCTCCGGCCGCGAGCTTGAGCGTCGGGGCGGTGGCGGCGAAAGCCGGCGTTTCGCGCCTCACCATCTACCACCGCTTCGGCTCGCGTGCCGAGTTGCTCGACGCCCTCGCGCCGGCGCCGGCGCCCGGGTCCGCCGACCCGCCCGCCGACCCCACCGACGTCCTCCACCGGCGCATCTCGAGCGCCTGCTCGAGGTGGTCGGCCGATCCGGCCTTGTACCGCCACCTGCCGGTTCGCAGCCGGCAGGGCGATCCGGAGGCAGACCGCGGGCTCGCGGAACGCCTCGCCGCCGCGGACCGGCTGAGGCCGGGCTGCTCGATCAAGGAGGCCCAGGACGTCATCGGCGTCCTGACCGCCTTCGAAACCTTCGACCGCCTGCACCAGGACGGCCGGCGGACCCCGGCCGTCGTGGCCGAGGTGTTGATGAGGTTGGCCGGGGGGATCCTGGCGTAGGATGACGCGGTGCGGCATAAAATCGCCGACCTGGACGGCCCGGTTCACTACCTGGACTTCGGCGGCTCCGGCGAACCGCTGCTCATGGTGCACGGGCTGGGCGGCAGCGCCCTGAACTGGATGGGGGTCGGCCCGCGCGTAGCCGGCAGCTATCGCGCGCTGGCCATCGACCTCGCAGGCTTCGGCCAGACCCCGCTGTTCAACCGCTCCGCCGCCGTCGGCGCGAATGCCGCGCTCGTGCACGACTTCGTCGAGCGGGTCATCGGCCGGCCCGTGGTCCTCATGGGCAACTCGATGGGCGGCCACATCTCCATCCTCGAAGCCGCGGCCCATCCCCAATCGGTCAAGGCCATGATCCTCGTGGACCCGGCGATTCCCGGCGTCCACGTCCGGCGTCCCGAGCCCGCGATGCTCGGTGTGATGGCGGCGCTCTCCATCCCGGGCCTGGCGCAGAACCTCCTGGGCCGGCGGGCCCGCACCCTCGGGCCTGAAGGCCTCGTCCGGCAGGCGCTCGAGCTGGTGTGCGCCGACCCTTCACGTGTCGCCCCGGAGATCGTCGAAGCGCACGTGAAGCTGACCCGCGAGCGTGACCACCTCGGACGCCAGAACGACCGTGCCTTCCTCCAGGCGTCGCGCTCGATCGGGCTGCGGATGGCCGACCCACGGTTCTGGTCGCGCGTCTCCGAGGTGCGGGCGCCGACCCTGCTCGTCCACGGCAGCCTCGACCGGCTGATCCCGGTGGCCGCGGCCCGAGAGCTGGCCCGACGGCGTCCCGACTGGCAGCTCGAGGTCCTTGACGGGGTCGGACACGTGCCGATGATGGAAACCCCGGAGTTGTTCATGGACACCGTGGACGCCTGGGCCGCATATAGAATCGCCCGCGAGCCCGCCGCAGCCTCGTAACGGAGAACAGCCCCAACAACACATTGGCCACCGCCTCAGAACCGTCACATGGCAGACGTCCCGGCCGGCTCAGGATCGCGGCGGCGATCCTGCCCGAGCTTCGCCACCTGGGACGGTGGGATCCGATTCCCCCGATGTGGCTCGAAGGCCGCATCTACCTCGAGTACCTGCGACTGATCCGCGACCCGGTCTTCCGCGGCGTCGAAGTGCCGCCGGGCCGGCGCAAGCCCGTGCTGTTGATCCCCGGGTTCCTCGCCGGAGACTGGACGCTGCGCACGCCGTTCGAGTGGCTTCGGCGCGTCGGCTACCGGCCGATGATGACCGGGGTGACCTTCAACGTGATGTTCTCGGAGGTCATGCTCAAACCGCTGATCGACGCGCTGCTCGAGCTGAACCGCAAGACCGGCTCACGAGTGGCGCTCGTCGGGCACAGCCGCGGCGGCGTTCTGGCCAAGGTGCTTTCGCACCGCAAGCCCGACCTGGTCGAGCAGGTCATCACACTGGGATCGCCGCTCAAAGACCCGTTCGACGTCCACCCCATCACGATGGCCGGCGTGCGGGCCGCGCACCTTTACAACGTCTTTCGGTACGGCCACCCAGCCTCCGTGGAGCAGCGCTTCATGCGCGACCTGGCCGCGGAGCCGCGCGTGCCCACGACCTCGATCTACTCGCGCTCAGACGGGGTCGTGAACTGGAAAGCCTGCCTGCGCACGGACATCAACGCGATCGAGGTCCAGGGCAGCCACGTCGGCCTGGCGCTCAACCCGGAGGTTTATCGCATCCTCGCCCACCTCCTCCCCGCACCCTGGCGCCACAACTGACTACCATCGACTTACGGGAGCTCGGTAAGACGGGCTGAGAGGGCGCCATCGGCGCCGACCGCATGAACCTGAACTGGGTAATGCCAGCGGAGGGAGACATCGATGAGCGACATCGCCGCCGGGCCGCTTGAGGCCGACGCCTTCGGCAAGGTCGAAAGCCACGGGATCGAGGCGATCCCGGCCGGCGAGCGACACGGCGCGCCGCGGGAGCTGGCGTTCCTGTGGGGCGGCGCTTTCGTGAACTACGCGAGCCTGTTCACAGCCAGCCTCCTGACGACGTATTACGGGCTGGGCGTCTGGGACGGCCTGCTCGCCACTGCCCTGGGGACGGTGGCGGCGGCGATCATCCTCGGCCTGCTCAGCAACACCGGGCCCGCCTCGGGCCGACCCCAGATCGTCTACACGCGAGGAATCTTCGGCCGGCGCGGCTCATACCTGGGGGCCGCGCTCACCCTTTTCCTGGCCATCGGATGGTTCGCCGTCGACTGTGTCATCGCAGCGCAAGCCGGAGCGCAGCTGCTGGGCGGCGGCAGCCGCGCGATCACCTTCGCGCTGGTGATACTCATCGCGGCCGTCAGCGTCGTGGTGGCCATCCTCGGCCACCGGACCATCAAGGTGCTCGAGACCTACGGCTCGGTGTCATTCGCGGTCCTCTCGGTCGTCCTCTTCCTGGTCCTGGCGCCGCAATTTCACTGGGGCCAGGGACCAGCCACGTCGGGTGCCGATTACGCCGGCGCCTTCGTGCTGGGCTTCATGACCTGCTTCGCGCTCGTCGCCTCCTGGTACCCGTTTGCGAGCGACTACTCACGCTACCTGCCGGCCCACAGCTCGAGGTGGTCGGTGACCCTATGGCCGGTCGCCGGCGTCTCGGTTCCCATGATCATGCTCGGGCTGTTCGGCCTGCTCCTGCCGACCATCGACTCCCACCTCGCGGCCGGCCACGGAGTGCTGGCCGTGATCAGCGCCCACGCTCCGGGATGGGTCGCCGTCCCCTTTTTCATATTCATCGTGGCTGGCGAGATCTGGGCCAACTACCTCGACGTGTACACCGCGGGCCTCGTCACGCTCGCGATGGGGATCAAGCTCGCGCGCTGGCAGACTGCGCTCGGCTGCGGCCTGCTCGGCACCGCGCTTGCCGCTTATGCCGTCCTGGTGAGCGACTTTCACCTCGCTTACGAGGACTTCCTCGTCCTCACGTACCTTTGGGCGCCCGCCTGGGCCGCAGTCGTCCTCTTGAGCTTTTTCGTGTTCGAAAGACGGCCGCGACCGGCGCTCGCACTGGTGGCCTGGATCTCGGGCACCGCGACCAGCCTCGTGTTCGTCAACTACGCCAACCTCTTCAGCAACCTGGTCCCGGCGCAGAGCTTCTTCAACCAGGGGCTGATC
>Ga0307374_10003764_pt1 | contig 25713 bp, 36 predicted proteins | sample OX3MG_FD_202532 | JGI IMG/M metagenome (GOLD analysis project Ga0307374, IMG submission 202532) | Soil microbial communities from Risofladan, Vaasa, Finland - OX-3 | ecosystem: Environmental > Terrestrial > Soil > Coastal area > Acid sulfate soil | place: Finland: Risofladan, Vaasa | collected...
GCACCCCCAACGGGATTCGAACCCGTGCCGCCACCTTGAAAGGGTGGGGTCTTTTATAATTAGAGGGAGGAAAGTACCTGATAAAATGGTGTTTCTAGTTACCAGTTTCTTCTTTATTTTCATCGCGGGCACTCCACGGGCACTAAGGATGTGAAGTCTTCCGGCCAACGGAATGTAAATCGGTCTGGATTTAGTGGAGACAATGACCTGCGCTGGGTTTTGTCACTCATTTCGGTCTTGAAATCAGGCGGACTTCTCTTCCTTGATCGACAGTTCGAACTCGAAAGGTGAGACAAAGTCGAGCGACAAGTGGCGACGTTGCCGATTGTAAAACACCTCGACGTCGTCGAATGTGGACGTCGGCCCCCGGTTACTAGTCCAGGTCCTGAAACGTCCGCTTGACGTCCCATTGATGGTGAATCGCATCGTGCACGTTGGAGGCGACCACGTCCGACAAGGTCATCTCTCCGCGCTCTGGATGGACGAGTACCACGCCTGAGGTTGCTGACGCCTTGATGGCCCCAAGCCAGTCTTCGACGGACCGAGTGAGCGACCACATCGCTGCCTGAATGGGGATCTCACGGTAGTTGCGGACTCCGGCCAGCGCGTTCTCGTCGTAACGGCCGACGAGGTGCGGAGCACCTCCAACCACTCCCATGAGCCGTTCCGCCCAGATCCTCAGATTGTCGGCGACATGAGTCACGTACTCGGTAACCGACCAACTCAGCCCAGGGTGTTGCTCGTTGCCGGACCTGCCATCGAGTAGTCCGCCGTAGGCGTTAGGGAGATTGGCGACGAGTGAAACGGCGTTAGCCAGCGGGAGGGTCCAGTCGTAGCCGCACTCGCGACATGGATCTCCATAGAAGGAAGCACCCCAGTTGTTCATCAGAAGATTCTTCCACTCCGAGCTGAACTGACTCAGCACCTTTTCTCTACCTGCCTGGCGCCCTTGGAGCGGCGTTGACGACACCTCCTAGGTCAACACCACTGTTGCGACCGCCAGTCGGAAATTGTTGACGTCCCCCCCGACAACAGTGAATCGCTATTGATCTACCATCGACCAGAGCAACCCAGTGTCAAGGTGCTCCTCGACGAGATCGGCCAACTGCTCGAAGGTCTCCTCCAGCAACGGCGGGGGTCGATGCCCCACGAGGGCTTCGACGACAGCTGGGTCTTCGAAGAATCCGTGCACCGTCGTCGCGAGCGTTGCGCCGTCCACCCAGAACAGCGCGTTCAGCGCGGCGCCTTCATCGATCATCCGACCGTTGCGGATCTCGTAGCCCTCCACGGCCAAACGGCTCCACGCCGCGAATGGTCCAGAGATCTTAGGCAACGTGATCCTCACGTGCCGGGTGATCTTGTCCGCTCCAAACTCGGTACGCAGGGCCAAGAGACCTATGCCCTGGCTTGCCCCCTCAATACCATGGATGTCAGTGATGGCTCCGCCAAGCATCATGCAGCCCCCGCACACGCCAATGGTGCGTCCACCCTTGGCCGCTCGATCGCGCAGCGCGACGTCGAGCTCTTGGACTCGTAACCAGTTGAGATCGGCTGCGACGTTTTTGGACCCCGGAAGGATGATGACATCACAATCCAACATCTCGCGAGGATTCGCTATCCATCGAACGTGGGCACTGTGGGCCAGGAGTTGGAATTCATCCAAGTTGGAAGAGTACGGATAGCGAACGATCCCCACCACGGCGTCTGCTTCGGGTGCAGCGCGACGTATTGTGGCGCCTTCCTCGTCGGGCAGTTGATGTTGCACCATGGGGACCACGCCAGCCAATTGGAGACCGGTCATTTCGTACAGCATGGCCGGACCCGGCTCAAGGAGCGCCGCGTCGCCTCGGAACTTGTTGAGTACGTATCCTCCAAGTCGGGCTCGCGTGGTCTCGGGCATCAACGACCACGTGCCGAACAAGTGCGCGAAGGCACCACCTTTGTCGATGTCCACGACCAGCAGCGCAGCCGCGTCGGCGTGGTCAACAATTCGGTTGTTGACGAGGTCAGGTAAATTGATCTCGGCCGGGCTGCCCGCACCCTCGATGAGTACTAGTTCGTGCTCGCGGCGGAGCGTGTCGAGGGCCCCACTCATGGCGGCCCAGAGATACGGTCCTCGATCGCGCCAGGGCATTGTCGTCAGATCGTGACGGACTTGCCCATTCACCACAACCTGCGAGCGCGTGTCGGCTTCGGGTTTCAACAGCACCGGATTCATGAACATAGATGGTTCTTGACGGGCGGCGATGGCCTGGAGCCATTGGGCCACACCAATCTCACCACCATCGACGACCCGAGCGTTGTTGGACATGTTCTGCGCTTTGAAAGGTGCCACGTCGACGCCCTGGCGAGCGAACCAACGACACAGCGCGGTGACCGTCAAACTCTTTCCAGCTGACGAAGTGCAGCCGAGTACCGCGAGCGGTCGAAGCGAAGCGCGCGAGGCAGTCATGACTCAAGACGCTAATCTCCATCGATGCCACAACCTCCTCACTTTCTGACCAATACCGGCCACGGTAAGGGCAAGAGCTCCTCCAGCTTTGGCGTCATGGCGCGCAACTGAGCCCTCGACTGGAAGGCCGTGGTCATTCAATTCTTGACGAGCGAGAGGTGGAAGGCTGGCGAGCGCAAGTTTGGGGATCATCATGGTATCGACTGGCAGTGACCGCAGCTGGTCGCGACGGACTACTCGACGGTGTCTATCCGCCCCGGTGGGTTGACGACTCGGAAGAGAGAGGCGTCGAGCCCCTCAATTCCGAGTCACCCCAAATCGAACTCTGGGTTCCGATTCTCAAAGTGCACCACCTTGATGATTACTGGCTTAGCGCGACGAGACCGCAAGTGTCCCCGCACAGCGACGACGACTCTTTGGCGCGCGGCTAAAAGTGGTGCATCGGACCTTCGAATTAAATGATCGACGAGTCGTCGACGATGATGCCATTGGGGGTAATGACTATTTCGGTGCGAAGTGAGTTGGCGATGTAGCACTCGCGATGGGCAACCTTCACGAGGTGCTTGACTCGATCCACCGAGGTGCCCGCAGCGACACGAATGGTCTTACGAAGCGAGATCGATGTGAGTCGCATCGGGAGATCATTGTCCGACATCACTCCCACGGCCTCATCCTCGTAATGAAGCACATTGATGCGGCTCGTGCCGCAACGGCGAGAGAGCTCAATAGTTGGCACGATGACGCTGCGAGGACCACTAGTTGCTCGGGATTGAGAAGGTTCGCATGACCCCGAAATGGTGGGTCCGAACTGAGATCCAATTGCTGGGTGGCTGGCGGCGCCCAAGCGAGGTGGGCTCGCTCGTATCTTTCGTGCCCGACGATGGTTGAGCCACTCCACTGGCACCGCACCCTGAAACCATGGAGATGTTCGTCGTCGTTGAATATTCCTCGAGAGTAAACGCGCATCGAAATGGACGGACGGGTGCCGCAACTTTTGGTGGTCTAATCAAGGGCAGCCAGCTTCTTGAATGCCTTTCCCGGTGGGCCTTCACTCAGTCGGTCGGCGATGATCTCCGCGCACTGCTGAGCGGAGGAGACAGACGTATCTACTTCGACGTCATAGGACCACGAGGAGTGCACCTCTTGTTGCCAACGTTCGACCGCAGCTAGCAACTCCTTATCGGCGGCCTCTCGGACTTGACTCCATGTCTGCTCTCGGCGCTGCCAAATAACATCGATGGGGCAACGCACACCGACGAACAAGACCGGCAATTCGGAAAGTTGGCGCGCGCACTGGGGGAGGATGCCTAGTGGTCTGGAGTAGGAGTCGTGATGGCCGACATCTACCACCACACTGAGACCGAGTTTGGCGTGAGCGGCAATCGACATGTACAGGCCCTTGTAGAGGATAACGACGGGCTCTTCCAAGTCTGGTCGTTCGCCACCTGGCCGAAGCCCGATGCCGGGTTGTAGCCGCTCGGGGATCCATCGCGCGCAGGAATCCACTCCGAGGTTGACCCACTTCCCCGGGAAACTGTTTTTCATGAAGTCGGCGATACTAGATTTCCCAGATCGCGGGGCGCCATTCAGGATGACGATCTGTCCAGAGATGGTCACTCGGTCAGTCTGGCACGGTTCCATTCGCTGGATGAGGTGTGGACGATTAGAACGCATGGCATTCGGCTCCAAGGGGTCTGCCACCGATTCAGTGTTCGGTTTTGACCGTGGATTGGTCGTAGCGATTCCTTCGATCAGCTGGTTCAGAAGGTCTCACTGGTGGTTTGACAAGCACCATGGATTAGGACTGCGTCTTCTGATTCAGATGGTTCGTCACCTTGGTCGAAATCGCGGCAAGCGCACGAACATCCTCTGGCGCAAGCAAATCAAACAGATTCCGGCGAACCGACGCAACGTGCAAGGGCGCCGCGCGATCCAGCACACCCTTTCCGGCGTCGGTGAGACTGATAAACGCTCCTCGTCGGTCGTCTTCGCAGTCGTCCCGGATCACTAGTCCGCGATGCTCCATTCGTCCGACGTGGTGGGCGAGCCGGCTTGTCGACCACGAAAGTCGGTCGGCGAGGTCGCTGGATCGCCAGGTTTGTTCTGGCACCTCGCTCAGCGTCGAAAGGACGTCGTAATCAGACTCCGACAGGTTTGAATCTCGACTCAAGTCTCGCGCTAACTGAAGATCGAGCAGTGTTCGCATTCGGCGATAACCCATCCACGCCTCCAGTTCGTTGTTGGTGAGCCATCGACGAGCATTCGTTCCCATAGGTTAAATCTAGTTGACATGTCAGGCAGTATCCGATAACTTACCTGATATGTCAGGTAAGTTATCGAGCGAACTGTTTACGATTGACGCTCCAAGTGTTGGGCTCACACTTCGAATGGCGTGGCTCGGTGCGGGCCTGGCCGTATTTGGGGTGAGTCTGGCCCTGCTCGTCAGAGCTCGGCTGGGCCTCGACCCTTGGGACGTGCTCAATCAAGGCATCGCTCTGCGGTTGCGAATTCAAATGGGCTGGGTTGTTGACGCGGTTGGTGTCGTCGTGCTGCTGGCGTGGATCCCCCTGCATCAGCGTGTTGGTGTTGGCACCGCGTGCAACGTCGTGGTGGTCGGCCTCGTCGTCAACGGCGCTCTTGATCTGATTCCAAGGGTTGAAGGTCTGACGGCCCGGTGTTTCATGTTGGCGGGAGCGATACTACTCAACGGTCTCGCCACGAGCTTCTATATCGGAGCCGGGCTCGGCCCCGGTCCGCGCGACGGACTTATGCTCGGACTCGCCACTCGCGGTCACTCGGTGCGCTCTGTTCGCACGTTGGTCGAGCTCTCGGTTCTCGCGGTGGGAGTTGTTCTCGGCGGCACCGTCGGCATCGGCACCGTCGCGTACGCACTCGCCATTGGCCCCATTGTGCATTTCTCGCTCCCGCGCCTCACCTTGACCTGTCCCCTCAAGTCCGTTATGCAAAAAGGAGAAGAATGAACCAGGTCCTGTCATTCGGGATAAACGTCGCCACGTCGGTCACCCCCAGAACCGACCCGGTGTCGGCCGCGTTAGTCGCCGAGGAGCTTGGTTTCGACTTTGTCTCGGCGTCTGATCACCCATCAGGTTCTAACCCAACGTATGAGGTGTGGACGATGTTGACGTGGATTGCGGCGGCGACGAGTCGAATATCGGTCGCCAGTCGGGTGCTCAGTCTGCCGTTTCGTTCTCCCGCACTCGTCGCCAAGATGGCGGAGTCCCTCGACCGGCTCTCGCAGGGGCGCCTGATCCTGGGTCTCGGCGCGGGAGCCGCCGATGATGAGCTTCGCGGCTTCGGACTGCCGATTCCATCTCCGCAAACGAAGATTGACGGCCTCGAAGACGCCATGAAGATCATCAAAGGAGTGTGGACGGAGTCCGAGTTCTCGCACGAAGGGTCGGTGCACCATACAAAAGGAGCAATCTTGGAACCCAAGCCACATCGTCCGATTCCAATATGGCTAGGCACCTTCGGAAATCGCGCACTCGCACTTACCGGTCGTCACGCCGACGGGTGGATTCCGTCGCTGGGCTACGCTCCCTACGACGAACTCTCGACAATGCGGGAGAAAGTACTCGTGGCCGCGCAATCGGTGGGACGATCGACGAGCGACATAATCTGCGCGCTGAACGTCGAAATCGGACTCAACACGCGCGACGATCCAAGTACCGAGAGAATCTGCGGTCCGCTCAGTATGGTCGGCGACCGCTTGCACGATCTCGTGACCAAGGGGTTTACCACCTTCAACTTCATGCCAATCGATGCGAACTTTGACAAGGATATTGAACGCATCGCCACTGAACTTCTTCCGCTCCTGCGCCGCATCGAGGTGATCTGAGTGTGGAGCCACCGCCGGAGGAAGCTCGGATGTTTGGACACCGCTCGAGTGCGAAGAGCCGTCAAACTTCAGACCTCTGAATCGACGTCGAGGTCGCTCGCGACAGTCCAGACGCCTTCCAGCGCGACCGGTTACAAACTGGACCGAGATTGTGAGGTGCCACGTGCGTCAGGAGGATCGTCGTATACGCCGACGACGATGTTCTGGTCACGGAAATTTGAGCCAATCCGACGTCACCTCGCCGCCGGGGTGGATTGAAGTTACGGACTAACGTCTGACGTCGTCCGCATCCTTCATGAGAGTGTTAATTAGGCATGCCTTGGCTATCGACTCTTCCCATTCTGCAAGGAATCGTGAGTAGTGAGAGGCGAATTGGGAGAGGTCTGCAGCGGCCGTGGCGCAAAGGGCTGTCAGTTCATATTCAACGGTGGCAATCGACCCAGAGGGGGTTGGAGTCAAATTGACGATGATTGTTCCGGCATTTTTACCAGACACGAATCGTGCGTAGTGGATGAGTTGACCTGGCTCACGTCGACAGACAATCCAAGCTGAGCGTACGGCGTCGCGCTGGTCAATTTCGAAGACCGTGCCGGGCTGACTGTCGTCGTCGACCGGTATGGGAAACAGTGGGTCCCAGTCCTGGTCCCACAACTTTTCTCCAATGGGGGTGAAGAGGTGAAAGGCGTCGGGCCCGGTCAGAGGGACCTTCACGGTTCCCACAAGTCGGGCGTGGTAGAGGAGGGCAGCAGACTGTAAGTCGTCAGTGGCGTGGTCAATCGACATGATGTCTCCCTTCAGTTCCGAGGTACTGTGGTACAATACTACCGTGGTACCAGTCCAACGAATTCAAACGGGCGTGCGCATTGAGCGCCAACTGCTGAAGGTACTCAAAGGCTTGGCCGAGTATCTCGACGTGTCGTTGGGCGATCTGATTGAAGGAATCAGCTTGTACGCATTCGAGGGCAAGGCTCCCTTTGAGCAAACGACGATCGACGTCATTGGCGATCTAAAAAAGGTCTACGGGTTGACATTGACCGCGGCGGACAGCCACAAGTTGACCGAGTCAACCACGTCGGCGGCGATTATTTCCCCTAACTGAGAGCGAAGGGTACAACCATGAATATCCGACCATTCGCGGTCTCGGACCTTCCCACAATCGTCGACCTCACGATTGAAACGTTTCGACCTTTCTACGAAGGGTACGTGCGCACGTTATTGGGAGAAGAGATTTTTGCACATCAGCACGGTGCGTGGGAGCAGGACTACCGCGATGACGTGCCAACTCTCGATGATCCAAACCTAGGACGCTACGTCGCCGTTGGCGAGGTCAACGGGACTGTAGCCGGCTACGTGTCATGGCGGGTCGAAGGCCGGCCCCATCACGGCCAGATCTACCTACTCGCCGTAGCGGCGCCGTACCGACGCCAGAATCTAGGACTTCAGCTATGCCGCCACGCCATCTCGCGAATGAAGTTTGACGGCGTCGAAGTTGTTGGAATAGGCACGGGAGACGATGCCTTCCACGCCGCCGCGCGAGCACTCTACGAAGATCTTGGATTCACCAAGATTCCGATAGCGGGTTATCTGAAAAAAATCTGAGGAGTAGCCACGCGACCACTTTGATCGTCACTACCAACGCGGTCGACTAACGCGTGCTAACGATCAAGGCAGCAACCGACGTGAAGCACGTGGTGCGGTTACCGGTACTGGCCACGGTGACGGAGGACCAGATCGGCGTGCAGTTTCACGGGGTCACGAGACTGGTTTAAGGAGGTATCGGTCTCAGTGCAGTAGTTCTTGATCTGCGGATTTCGATTACTGAGGTTCTGTCCCCGAGCTATGTGGCTACGGACAGACGCCACGTGAAGGCTTCTGGCCGGTGACCCACAGCGCCACTTCGCCCCACGGAGCAACTCTTCGCGACCGTCGGGCCTACAGCCGAACGGCGTATGACATTTGACTGTTCAGCGTCGGCTGACCATGATGAAACGCTCGTCGCGAATAGGGCCGCCCCAGAACGATGCGTCGTCAAGCATTGTGATCTCGGCTTCCATTCTTTGGCGCAGAACGACATCGCTGACTTGGGATGCGCTCATCCCTGTTCCCGTCCACCACCGTCCCTCCACGAGTATGAGAATTCCGCCCGGCGCGAGGAGGTTAAGCCATCTTTGCAGTGCCGCATCCGGGTCGGGTATAGCCCAAAGGACGTGACGTGTGACGACCACATCGAACGTTCCGGGCGGCCACGGCGGCGCAGCCGCGTCCCCCACGAGGATGTCCGCCGAGTAGCCCGATGTCGCGAACTTCTCCTCGGCCTGAGCGACCATCGCAGGCGAGATGTCCAGCCCGAACACGTGATGACCGGACTCGGCGAGGAGCAGGCTAACTGAGCCCGTGCCGCAGCCGATGTCGGCGATGCGCACAGGGTGCGCGGGCAATAGTGGCAGGAGGAGCCCAGACCACGCGGCACGGACCGACGGGTCGTTTAAGCCATGGTCGGGCTGTTCATCGAATACTTCGGCTTCGCCGTCCCAGAACTCCGCTGAAGTCACGGTGCTCACGGTACACGGCTGCGCCTGCGCCTGCGCCGCGCTGAGGAACCCTGACCCGGGTAGGGCGTTCGGCGCGTCGCCGAAGTTCTGTGTCATTTCTCGATCACTCGTACTCATCTCGACACCTCACATACATCGGGAAAACTCACTTTGATAGTCCTCCAGCAACTCAAAAGGGCACAAGGCGCCCCCCGTGTGATTGAGTTGTCCTAAAGTCACACCAGAGATGCAGCCCCAGAAGGTGGCTTTAGCCAACGGCGAGGGAATCGAAAACTCAAGTGGCATTTGTGGCCGCGCTTAGTAGCAGTCTCGCTCGTTCGGGCACAATGGTACCCATGACAAACCTGGCAGAGACTGATGGCGTAACCGAAATGACGCTCGTCGTGCCGTCTCCCGAGCGCTTGCCAAGCTACCTTGACGCCGTTCGACGTGGGTGGGAGGGTGAGAGAGTCCTGTTTGGTTCAAACGAAGCCTTGCTTGCATTGGCAGCGCAGGACCCGCAGCTCGTGCTTGTTCAAATGCAGGACAGGTCCGCGGAGGGCGTTCGTTACTTCGAGGACGGCACTATCGCCGCACGAGTTCCTGCACTTTTCAGATGGGTGTGGGACGGAGAGTTTGTTGGGAGCATCGAACTCCGCTTGCCACGTGAAGGCGAAGAGCAAGTGCTCGACGAAATAGGCCACATCGGTTACGGGACGGTGGAGTGGAAGCGCGGTCGAGGCTACGCAACCAAGGCCTTATCGTTAATGCTGGCACTTGCTATTGCCGAGGGCATGACTGACGTTGAGTTGGTGACCGACACAGACAACGTTGGTTCGCATCGCGTCGTGACCAACAACGGCGGAGTGCTTGTTGATGAGTTCCAGCAAGTGGAACGTCTTGGTGGTGGGCGGGTATTTCGTTGGCGCATCGACCTTTCCGCAAGTGTTTGAGTCGTCCTAAAGCGCCCCTCTCAGACGAGCAGTGAATAGTGACCACGCTGGTCCATCACTGCGTCCTGCGAGCCGAGTCGCCCACCGTTGGCATTGAGGTGCTCGCGGATAGCCGACGCGTAACGGTCACGGTCGTCCTCGAAGTTGAGGCGCAGCCGCATCAGTTCGTGCATTCGGTTCGTGCGTTCGGCGTTTCGGTAGCAGTAGGCCCGTGACAGCATCGTGGCGCGGACCTTCGCGAGTCTGGGGTCAAGTGCACCCGTCGAGTGGTGCGCGGGGAGCTTCGTGCGACGCTTGGACTGGTCGAGCACGGTCGCGTTGAGACTCTCGGCCCACGCGTCGAGGTTGATGTAGTCCTTCGCGAAACGTCGGAACTGACGCCACTGCGCCGGGCTTTTGAAGGCGTCGTTCAACAACTCCATCCCCGGCGAGCCGAACCGCGTCAGGCCGAAGACCTTCATCCAGTCTTTGGCGTTCTCGTAGAGGTGATGCTCGCAGAGCTTCATGAAGGCGTTGGGCCAGACCGCGGCAACGGCGTTGTGGATCTCGGGCGCGTTATCGGAGATGACGAGGACCGGTTCACCGGGCAAGGACCGCAGAACATCCTTCCACTGCTCCTCTCTCCTCAAATGCTTGGCCTGTAAGGCCCACAGGCGCCCGGACGACTGGCCTCGCTCGTAGCCGTGGGCGCCCTGGAAGGACTGCGAAGGCTTGGCTCTGGTCACCCCCGTGCGCACGTTGGTCACCTTGAAGTTGGTGGAGTCGTACTTCGGTTAAATGGAGATACCAAAGGCGACGATTGGTGTACAGCGGATGTTGCATGATGTTGGACGATGTGCACAATTCAACCGACGGCTGTTGCTCATTTTGGCAACTCTCAGTCTTGGACTCCTCGCTGCGACTGGAATGGTGGTTCCGCGGCCTCGGCTTAGGGCGTCGGTGCGCTTTTCGATCCGCAGGATTAAAGAATGTCCACGTAGCTCGACCCAAGAAACCCAGTGCACGGTTGACGCAGACGATGACTTACTGCACTGAGACGGATACCCCCTTTTGGTTTATGAGACAACGTTCTCAACGTGCGGGCAACGATTGGAGCAACTCGGCGAGACGAAGGTACTGATCGGAAAGTCCGGCCTCCATCATGCCGTTCTCTGCCTGCTGGTTCCGAGCTTCGATGGAGCGATGACGGTCAATCCCGTGCAGCAGTGTGCCGCCGCTAACTTCCTCGAAGGTGAACGATTCAGCAATTTCATTGTCCGGGGCGACATCAAGAGTGAAGGTTGAGGCGAGACGATGCGGAGCAGTGATCTCCTGATAGATACCGTTCATGGCGAACTCCTGTCCGTCCGGAGCACGGAGGACGAACGTGTAGGTACCACCCACTCGAAGGTCGATGTCGCACGTGACGAGCTCAAGCATGCGAGGTCCCCACCACTGGCGAACATGTTCGGGGTTAGTGAACAACTGGAAGATGAGAGATGGCGGTGCCTGGAAAAAGCGTCGGAACTCGATGATCGGTTCATCGGGTGGCGTTGCGAATTCAAACCTGTCAGGGGTCATTTTGCGTCTCCTATCCTTTGCAGTTTGTCCAAGTACGAGTCGAGTCGCTCGAAGCTTTCCTCCAAGGAGTGCTTGTAAGAACCGACCCATTCAGAAATGTCCTTCAGCCGCTCAGGTTCCAGTCGACACAGGTGCTGGCGTGCATCTCGATGACGAGAGATCAGACCGGCACCCTCAAGAACCTTGAGATGTTTTGAGATCGCGGGCTGAGTCATCGGAAACGGCTTCGCGACCTCAAGAACTCCCGCTTCCCCCTTGGCCAGGCGAGCAAGGATTGCCCTGCGCGTCGGGTCAGCGAGTGCACCGAAAGTTCGGTTTAACTCGGTGTCGGAAAGTGCTGGTAATCCCATAACCAAATGGTAATATATAATGTTCAGAGAGTCAAGAGTCTCGAGCGATGTCACGGAGCGGGTTCCCTTCTGGCAATCGACAGTTTTGCGACGTCGCAGAAGCGCTTGTTTTCAGAGGCGACTTGTCGTTTGTGGGAACTACTTGTGGGGACCTACTCAACCTGCGCATATGACGTGGATGTAGGGTGCGAGGGTACGAACGTGTCGACTCGCTGCGGCTTCCCGTATCGAGGAGTGGTGAACGAGGCGCTACTACGACATGCCCTGACACGGCACTAACGGATTGCCCTGCTCGACGACTTATAGGATTCGCCAAGCCCTTCTCCTTGGTCGCACTCGTCCCGAGATTTCATGCTTGGCCCCAGGCCACTGCGCTCTACGTCATGCTGAGCGAGACCGATACGGAGACGGGATACTCAAGCGAACCCTGGCGCAGCACTGTTGTCGACACGCTGATGGGGCATCGACGCCGTACCAGTGGGCGTTCTCCGCCAACGGTGATCACTTTCTGGACCCATCAACGTCACTGGTTCGCGCACGTTCACGGTTGAACGAATGAGCCGTTATGACCGCAACAACTATCCGAGCACCGCCCCGGCAACTAGATCCACGAGGCAGAATTCATTGCCCTCTGGATCCGCCATAACAGCAACCGTGCCCTCGTCGTAGTGGTACGTCTCGGAGGGACCGCTACCCCCGAGGTTCGCCGCGAGGTTTATCGCAGCTTGCAGGTCTTCGACACGAACGTCGAGATGCGTGCGGACCTTCGAAGTCTTCGCCTCGGGCACCGGCTGAAACGTTATGGCCGGACCGCCATCGACAAGAGGTCCGATCCGGTACCAGTCCTCCCGGCCGACCAACCGTGGAGCCCCACCCAGCAGCGCTCCCCAAAACTCAGCCACGAGGCGAGGATTACGGCAATCCATAGTAATTGCGGTCCAAGTTCCAATAGGAGTCATCATGAAATGCTAACTCGGTCGTGCCGATCCCACTTCGGTAGCCGTCGCGTGGGGTGGCGAGGTAATCGAGGGACGGCGGCGTCGAATTGTTGTCGTGAAGTGATCATCAGCGTGCCGAGGGTCCTGGTGTACACCTGGTCGAGGTGACTGAGGTCGAGTAGCCAGAGTGCCGCAGGCAACGACTGCGATGGCGCACCTACTCCGACGGTGCGCGGGTTCGGCGATGTAGCGTGGCGCTATGTACGAGGACAGACCTGAACCCATGGATCAACCGGTCGACCTGGCCGCTGCCCTTGCTCGTTTCGAGGAGACGTGGTCCCCGCGAACGGTGGCCACCCTTAACGACTACGACATCCGGGTTGTCAAGACCAAGGGCGAGTTCACCCGGCACAGTCACCCGGAGACTGATGAGGTCTTCCTCGTGCTGAACGGCTCGCTGACCATTCGTCTCGACGACGGGGACATCACGCTCGGTCCCGGACAGCTGTACGTCGTAGCGCGCGGAGTGCACCACCAGCCGGTGTCGGTCGACGGGGCGGAGGTCGTTCTCATCGAGCCGAGCACGACGGTCAATACCGGTGACACCCCGAGCGAGTTCACGGCCGAGCGCCGACCCGGATGACCGATATTGAGAGTGGCGGGACTCGGGATCGACGACCGAGTCGGTGCAATTAGGTGCGTTCGGTCAAGCGATGTCGGCTTGGTCTCGTAGGCAGCAGGTAGTTGGTCACCGGCGATGTTCTCCTCGTGGACGAAGACTTGGTACGGCTCGAGCTCGGGGACGAGCATTCGGACCCTTCTCATCTGGGTGGTGACCTTTGCCATCGTGTCCTGGCACAGGACCGCGCCGTCGAACACCGTTGGGTCGAGCGCTCGGCGGTGCTCTCCCGCGATCACCCCGGAGAGCCGAACGACGTCACGTATCACGTCGGATACTCCGGCTTGTCCGACATGACGACACAGTCGTTGTGCACAGTATGGATCGGCTCGCACGGAATCTCGGCGACCTCTTGCACCTCGTTCAGTCGTTGAATGCCCGTGGTGTCGCTGTCGAGTTCCTCAAAGAACGTCTGACCTTCACAGGCGAGGACGCTCCAGTCGCGACCCTCATGTTGTCAGTCATGGGTGCCGTGGCCGAGTTCGAGCGCACTCTCATTAGAGAGCGGCAGCGTGAGGGAGTCGAGGTGGCGAAGAGGACGTGACGATCCTTCGCCGCAGGACATTGACTTAAGGGGCTCAGCGAGAGCCATGTAAGGATCGAGTGTGTGGAGACGAGTCGATGACCCGAAGCTGCACTCGGAACGGACGCCCACCATGCGCTAGTGCCGACCTGGTAGATGCGCTGCTCGCTGCGTCACAGGACGGCACTAGGACGCCGCTGAAATAATCGCTGCAAATCCATCTCGTCGTGATGGCGGTGACCGAGAATTTATCTATGGCTCTTGGCACGACTTCACTCCAACCGCGCTTTGAAAACCCGAGGGACATCCTGGGCGATCGACTGCGCGAAGGCTCGATCTACCGTCTCCTCGCCGACGAAGGTGATCGGCTCTTCCCCAACGACTACTTCGCTGACCTCTACATCCGCTCGGTGCGCGGACGCCCGACGGTGCCCGCGCGAGTGCTGGCGACGGTCATGTTGCTCCAGGCCTTCGAAGGACTGTCGGACCGTGAGGCCGTCGACCACTTGGAAGTGGACCTACGCTGGCAGGCGGCCTGCGGGGTCGACACCGGTGCCGAAGCCTTTCACTCAACGGTGCTCGTGGGCCAGCGCAACCGGCTTCGTGCCTCAGTTCGTCCGCGACGGCTCTTCGAGGACGTGAAGATCGTCGCGGAGGCGTCGGGCGCGCTGCGCCACCGGGCTCGCGTCTTCGACTCGACGCCGATCTACGATGCCGTCGCCACCCAAGACACCGTCACCCAGCTGCGCGCGGTGATTCGAAAGCTGCTCATCGCCCTCGACGCCACCGGCGAGCGGGAACTGAGCGCCGCGGTGCGCTCTTCGCTCGCGCGCGAGGACGACTACGCGAGCCCCGGCAAACCGCCGTGTGACTGGGACGACCGCGCAGCCCGCGAACAACTGGTCGACGAACTCGTGGGGGACTGTCACGCGGCCTTGGAGGTCCTCGACGGACGACGGCGTTTTTCGCATCGCGCGGCGGGTAGCCAAAGACCGCGTCATCTCGACCGTTGACCCCGAGGCCCGCCACGGACATAAGTCGAAGTCGCGCCGATTCGATGGGTTCAAGCTTCATGTTTCGCTCGACCCGGACTCGGAGTTGATCGACGACGTCGTGGTGACGCCCGCCAACACACCCGATCGCGACGCAGTGCCGGCCCTCGTCGCACCGCTCCTCGAGCGAGAAGACAAGCCCGAGATCGTGGGCGACGCCGCCTACGGCGACGGCGCCACGCGCGCCGCGCTGGAAGAAGTCGGGATCACCGTCGTGGCCCGCGTGCCACCCGTGCGCAACACGACCGGCGGCTTCACGAAGGACCGCTTCGTCGTCGATCTCGACGCGTCAACGGTCACCTGTCCCGCCGAGCAGACGGTCGCCATTCGTTTCGATCGTCACGGCGCGGGCGTGGCCCGTTTCGCTACCCACTGCGCGACGTGTCCGCTGGCGAATCAGTGCACCACGTCACGACACGGCAGGAGCATCACCGTCCATCCCCAGGAGGCACTACTGCAGCGCGCTCGCGCCGAACAGCGCGACCCGGCCTGGTGGGTTCGCTACCGGGCCGATCGTCCGATGGTCGAGCGAAAGATCGCTCACTTTGTAGTTCGGGCCTGGGGCGAACGACGAGCGCGCACCCGCGGATTGGCCCGTGTCGCCACCGATCTCGACACGAGAGCTGGTGCCATCAACCTGGCGCGACTCGCGGTCCTCGGTCTCGCGTTCGAAAGAGGTGGGTGGAGCATCGCGGGGACCTGAGATTCCTCGGTTGTTGCCACCAAATCTCACCCGAAACGTGCATCGATCGCGCACTCGATGCATTGAATTGCGTCACTTTTCAACCATTGCGTTCTCGATACACCAATCAACGTCGCATTGACCCACCGCGAGCTGAGAAATGCCCTTACTTCAGCGCCGTCCTAGCGCATGGTGGGCATCGTTTCAACAGCACCATGGCCCGTCTTTGTCGCCGCCGGAGCAGTGATCGGGTTGCTGGTCGGTCTATTCGGCGTGGGAGGCTCGTCGGTCGCCACGCCGCTCCTCGCCGTGCTTGGTGTTCCAGGGCTACTGGCAGTCGCCTCCCCGCTCCCTGCAATGATCCCAGTGGCTCTCGGTGCTGCAATTCCCTATATGCAAAACGGTACGGCTCGGCCCCGTGCTGCAGGCTGGACGCTTCTTGGCAGCGTGCCAGCGGCCATCGCAGGAGCGTTCCTGTCCCAGGTGATCGGCGGCTCTCTGCTGCTGTACGCCTCGGGCGTCGTCCTCACGATTGTCGGGATTCGCGTCCTTAGACCGATTGGCGAAACACTGCAGCTTGCGGGCACGATCCGGCGCAAGAACCGACTTCTCCTGGTCGCCGCCTCTGCTGGTGTCGGACTCTTCTCCGGGCTCCTTGCCAACGGTGGAGGATTCCTGCTCGTCCCGATGTACCTCATCATCTTCGGTCTCGACATGCGCCAGGCTGCGGGAACGAGCCTGCTCGTCATCTCCGTGTTGACTGTGTCGATTCTCGCTGCCCACGCTGCGCTTGGACATATCGACTGGACCGTTGCCGGGGCATTCGCTCTCGGCGCTGTCCCAACCAGCGTCTTGAGCGGCAGACTCGCCCAAAGGGTCACCAGGGGGAACTTGCAAAAGGCGTTTGGCTGGTTCCTTGTCGCATCAGGGATCGCGTTTGTTCTCTACCGCATTCTCGGCGGTTAGCCAATGGGCCGGTATATGGGAATCAGTGACTTCTCGCTGATGACGCCCATCTCTCAGACAGCCTGCTGATTTCGCCTCATGACAGCAGCGAGAGAGCACGAAGTAGGGGTGTCGAGGTCCTCTCAGAATCCCTCGTTTATGGGAAAGCTACACGCTTGATCAACTATCAGGTAACTGACAAACTAGTAAGGTGCCTAACAAAACTGAGGAGTCAAATCTCGAAGCGGCGGGGTCGTGGGCCAAGAAGTATTTCCTTGCGAGCCGGGCTTTGATGGAATCCGTCCTGCGTCCGTACGATCTCGGAAACACTCAGTGGTACGTCCTTTATCTGCTGGCAAAGGACGGGCCGATCAAGCAGCGAGACCTGACACGCATGCTCGAGATTGAACGAGCGACACTCAGCGCCGTGATCAGTGCACTCGTGCGCAAAGGGCTCATCGACCAAATGTCTGACCCGGAGGATCAGCGTCAGAGAGTGCTGCAGTTTACGACTGCTGGCAAAAACCTATGGGCGACGCTTCCCGATCCGATTGGACTTATCACCAGAGTCGCCTTCGATGGAGTCGACGACGAGGACATTGCGACAACAAATCGGATCCTCCGGGAAGCTACGCAGCGGCTCATCAACTACAAAGAGGGGAGAAAGTAAGTGATGCCAATCCTTGTAACTGGTGGTACGGGTCTCGTTGGATCGCGCCTTTTGAAGGGATTCGTAGAAGCAGGCATTGATTGCCGTGCGCTGGTGCGACCCAGCAAGGAACTTCCAACTGGAGTTACGCCAATCGAGGGAGACATCCTTCGTCCCGAATCATTGGCAGCAGCCGTTGGTGGTGTGTCTGCAATTATTCATCTCGCCGCCACGTTTCGCACAAGTGACGAAGGCGCAATCTGGCGAGTCAATCTCGAAGGCACTCGTAACTAACCTCATCGCTGGCGAGGAGTGCATCGTGACGCCCCGCATCTTCGATCAACAAAGCAGTGTGCTGCACGGCCACGACGAATTACGTGGCTTTAAGTGTTGTTGCCTCCGTTAAGGGCAATGTAGGCGAACCGCTCTTGATCGATCCGTGAGGGATTTACTCGGTCGTCGCAGCGTCGGCCGTTAGATTCTGTCTCTCTCGCGAGCTTCAGCAAATTGGAGGGACGGAATGTGGGATTTACTCAGCACGAATTTGAGAGAATTTTCCAAAGTCCTTGGTACTACTAATGGGCCGCTCGGGTCTCGATCCCGACACCTTGAGAGTGTTTCCAGAACGTCCACTGACGTCCATCAGCGTCCAGATTTGTTGGCCGGACGAAGTGCAGCGTCCACCAACGTCCACTGACGTCCTCTCACGTTTGTACTCGTGGCTAGACTATTGGCTAGACCAGGGTTCGTTTCATTGTCAAGTCACTATTCGAATTCGAGGGGCTGACAGCGAGGAGTCTGAGCTGCGGCCCTGGGAGGAATAGACATTGACCCAGGGGATTTCCTCCCCAACTTTGCCGGCGCGGCTCAGCGGTGCCAAATGCTCGTACGAACTGGGAGCGCGTTGGATGTACGTTTTCGGGAGGCAAGCTGACACCCACGGCTTGGCCAATCGACCACGCAACATGTTCACCGCGTTGACTACGTAGCCTTTCGTGACGCCGTGTTGGACGAGAGTGGCCCTGGTAATCGAAGCCGTCCGTTCGTACGCAAGGTTTGCAATGCCTTCAAGGTCACCAGGCCGCGCCATTCGTCGGTCTGCGCGGGCGACCATGCAGCCCAATCAAATGTCCAGCCCCCGTCGCCTTGTTGGCCCGCTTCCAACGCGTCGAGGCAGACACTGATCTGCTCGTTAGTGAATAGCGCCCGACTTCGAGCGGCTGGACTAGGGGAGAGCGTGAGTGCGCTAAGGGTCTCGTCGTCGGTGCCGCCGGGTACTGGCACCGACCCGTCCGGCCGCAGCAAGTGCCGCAAGGTCTCGATGACCCGGACCGCTCGGTCCGCATCGGCGGTGCGGTCGAGGAAGTCAAGGGCGTACTTCAACCAGTAGGCGTTCAAGTCTTCTACGTGACGGAGTCGCTGCCAGCACCACTCGTCAGCTGCGTCGAGCCAGGCAGTGCGGGCGCCAGCCTGGCCGAGAAGCGCCGCCAGTCCGAACGTAAGATGCGAGCCGCCGTCGGGCACCATCCACGCTGCGAGCGGATAGCCAGCAGCGGTCGGAAGCACGAACGGCACACCGCCGTCTGATTCGGCCACGGTTGCCACCCAGTCCGCCACGTCGGCGAGCGGGTCGCCAAGCGCATCGAGTTCGTCGAGGACCTCCAGTGCGTGCAGGGTCGAAGTCGTCTCGCTGTAGGGGCCGCGGACATCTGGCTCCAATGCATGCCCGTACCCACCATCGGGGTTGCGATACGCCGCCAACGCACGCAGTACCGGCTCGATCGGAGAGTCGTGCAACAACACCGCCGCCCGGTGACGGTCCAACAGCCGTGCCGAAGAGTAAATGAACCAATCGGCGGCAGCCACGTCAACAGTCACGTTCCCAACACTAGAGATCAGCCGGCGCTGCTTCTTCCACAAATCGGACGAGATATCGAGACGCGCTGAGACCGGTCAGTGCCCGCACCTCATCGGACATGTGCGCCTGGCTGGCGTACCCGGCCTCAAGCGCCCGCTCGACCAAGGTTGGCCCGGGCACCCGCGTCAGACGGCGCAACCGCAGCACCCGAGCCAACACCTTGGGCGCGTAGCCCACCGCCGCCATCGTGCGACGGTGGAGCTGCCGTTCGCTGATCCCGAGGTCAGCGGCTACTGTCGCGACCCGCACTTCCGGACGGCCCAGCCGGTGCGCCGCCGCTGCCACTATGGGATCAGGCATGACCCGCCGCCGGTGCGCAAAATCGGCCAATAGCCGCAGGCGGCCCGAGGTGGAAGTCGAGGCGAGTAGGTCCGCCATCCGCATAGATTCGGAGCCGAACACGTCATCGGCGTTTACTTGGTAATTGCACACTGCCGACGCGGGCAGTCCGAGAAAGGCGCCCGCCGCGCCCGGTCGCAACCGCAGCCCACTGGACCGTAACCCCTCTGGGAGCCACACGGTGCGCGGCCCAGTATCGGGCCCGGCGATCACCAGCTCGCGCTCAGCCAGCCAGATCAAATCGACGCATCCGTCCGGCACGATCAACTGCTGCCCGCCAGACCCCGTCCGCTCCCACAGACACGCCACCGCACCCCGCAGATCAACACGCGGCGGATACTCGCGATACTTCCCAGTCATTACACCAAGTTATTGCAACACTCGATCAGTTTCGGGAGGGGCTCATCCGTTTGCCATTTCGTCTGAAGACGCGCTCGACTTGATCAATGACCTCGATCACGCGCTCAACATGCTCGCAGGGTAGGAGCTTTGGAGTACACCGGGCACTGCTTCGAGGAGTCAGCTGTATTCGACAAAACGACGGCGGTTCCTTCCGACGGGCCTGTTGCAAAATCCGCCCATGAAGGACGATGTCCTATTCTCTTGCAGTCCCGCCACCAGACCGTCCTACAGTTCGGAGGAATGGATACTGCGGACTGGTACCAGCACTTTGCTATGCAAGAGGCTCGAGGCAGCTCGCTTTGCTACGAGCAGTGGGCTTCAGGCATCGCAGAAGACCAGGAGTTGCTGGCATTGGTCGATCAGCTTCCGAACAGGAATCGTCAGCCAAATCTTGTGTTGGCAGCGTCTCGGCTGGCAGGTATCCGTCCAGCGCCATTCGAGGGGTTCCGGGAGCAGTTCATGGCCCTTTGGCCCGAGATCCGTGCCATCGCCCTCGAACATCGAACCCAGACGAACGAAGTGGGGCGATGCGCGGTCCTCGTGCCGCTGCTCGCTTCGCTTCCCCAGCCCCTGGCGCTCCTTGAGGTTGGGGCTTCGGCTGGACTCTGCCTCTATCCAGACAAGTTCAGCTACCAGTACGGCGAGGCCGATCGCATCGATCCGAATGATGGACCCTCGACTGCGATCTTGCAGTGCGCGACGACGGGTCCGGTCCCGCGTCCATTGAAGCTCCCCGAGATCGCGTGGAGGACGGGGATCGACCTCAACCCCCTGGATGTCAGCAATGCAGACGACATGCGGTGGCTTGAGGCGCTGGTGTGGCCTGAGCACGAAGAGAGGAGGAGCCGCCTGCGGAGCGCGATCGAGTTCGCGCGCACCGATCCACCCGCGCTTGTGAAGGGGAACCTTCTCGGCACATTGCAAGAGACGGCGGCATCGGCTCCACGGGACGCGACCCTCGTTGTCTTCCATAGCGCGGTGCTGACCTACCTGAGTGCCGACGAGCGCTCGATGTTCACTCACACCGTCCAGCAATTGCCCGGGCACTGGATCTCGAACGAGGGTGCTGCGGTCATCCAATTTCCACCAGGCAGCCTTCCGGAACGGTCCGACTCGAGCACGTCGGTCTTCGTGGTCGCCCTGGACGGCAAGCCACTTGCGTATGCAGGGCCGCATGGCCAGTGGCTCGACTGGTTCGGTCAATCTCCATCCGAAGGCGCCGTCGCCGGTTGAGACCGCCCCCGAAAAGGATGGGTGAGGCGAAAACGGTTCCCCGGTGGCTCTCGGTGCTTGCTGTTGCGAGGACCACACCCCGCGCATTTCCGAAGTGCCCATAAAGTTCGGGCTAGTTGATGAACTACGCATATTCATCCGCCCAATCATCCTCGGAGGCGGGAAGAGATGGCTACGTGGCGGGGTCCACATTAACCTTGAACTGCTCGAAATGCAGCGCTTCTCTCATGGTTCGATGTACCTCAGTTACTCTCCGGTGTCCGGTTAATTACTAGACCCACCTTCGGCAGTTCGTCATTGTGATTCGGCCTGGGTTTCCTGGAGAGTCGGGAACTGCCTCAATCATTAATCTTCGCGTGCGCTCCAATCGTTTTGGGTCAAGATCTGTTCGTCGTCGAAGAATCGATACTTCCATTTCGTCGAGAATGTCGTCGCTCCATCTTGCGCGCAAGTTAAGTTGCCGCTTTCCCGTCACTCTGATCAAGAGATCGATCGCGGATCGCGGGATCGTGTAAGACGCACGCATCGTAAACAACTACGAACGCCACAACTATTCGCTATAGAGGCCCAGTTCCTCGGCCTCATGCGTCAGGTCTTTGTAGACAGATTGGCGACGCTGTTCATCTTTACGCTGATGCGCAAGAACGTCGAGGAGACGAATCCTTCTGTGGGACCCCACTTTTCGGAAGGGAATCTCACCAGACTCCAGAAGCCCTACGAGAAACGGACGAGAAACCTTCAGAAGATCCGCTGCTTGCTGGGTAGTAAATTCGGCGTGAATTGGAGCAACCGTAACCGCATTCCCTTTCGCCAACTCATCAAGAACTTCGATGAATAGTCTGAAAGCTTGAGCGGGGACTGTGACTTTCGTGTCGGGAGAGTCATCAACGCATAGGACAAGCCGCCCCGACGGTGATGGGTGAAGTCGCAGATGTGAAGCGAGCATCGCCACGGCATCCGCGGCGTGCGAGGACGCTTCGTCGTCTGGAATGACTAGATCCTGAAGATTGATTGGAGACATGGATCCATCATGGCACAAGATAGGCCCTAAACGCAATAAACGAAATAAACGAAGTAATCAAAAGGGACAACTCTTGTCCTTCCGGCCGACCCGAGAGTCGGATCGCTGGGTGTCTACATTCCCTGGGGAGGCTCACTACTCCAGACCTCGATTCATTTCTTCGGCCCGATATTCGTGATGGATACGAGAACGCCCCGAACACGACACTCGCCAACTGATAGGGCGCTTCGTCCGGACTTGACAAGTAATCCCTAACGGTTTAGTATCCATAACAGTTAGGGGAGGTTCGAAAGTGCAGCAGGAAGTTGTGCTGGCGATGCTGGCAAAGGAGCCGAGCCACGGGTACGAGTTGCGCGCTCGTCTCGGCCGGGCGCTCGGACCGCTCGCCGAGGGGATCAGCGAGGGCCAGATGTACGTCACGCTCACCCGGTTGGAGAAGGGTGACTTCGTCGCCCGGATCGACGCGCCGACCGAGCGGTCCGATCGCAAGGTTTACTCCCTCACTCCTGCGGGCCAGGAGCGGGTGACGGAGTGGCTGTCGGAGGTGAGCTGGCCGCGGCCCGACCTCGCTGACTTCCATATGAAGCTCATTGTCGCCGCGCAGAGCGCACTCGCTGACCCCATCAGCATCATCGATGCGCAACGTCGCGACCTGCTGCGGCGCCTGCGAGATGTGGGGCACGCCGTGATGGCGGAGCGAGAGGACTCCGACGCAAGGTTACTCCTCGAAGGTATCGTCCTTCGCCTACAAGCCGACGTGCGCTGGTTGCAAGCCTGCGAGATTGCCTGGACGAAACGGAGAACACAGCAATGAATACCACGGCCACCGCGGCAGTGAACGCCCCGCCCACCGTGCTCGTGCACGCTAAGGGTTTGCGAAAGGAGTACGGCAGCGGTGAGGGCTACGTGCACGCGCTCGACGCGGTCGACCTCGACGTCAGTCGCGGCGAGGCCGTGGCGGTCATGGGTCCGAGCGGTTGCGGCAAATCGACGCTGCTCCATCTGATCGGCGGGCTCGATCGTCCAAGCGCTGGTGAGTTGACGGTCGCGGGACAACGCGTCGATCAGCTCTCCGAACGCGGCCTTGCGCACCTGCGTCGCGACGAGATCGGCTTCGTCTTTCAGGCGTATCACCTCATGGACGAGCTCACGGCGCAGGAGAACGTCGAACTGCCAGCACTTCTTGCTGGCTACTCGCCGAGCGAGGCTCGTGCCCGCGCCACCGCACTCCTCGAACAGGTGGACCTCGCCGATCGCGGCCGGCACCTTCCCTCGATGCTGTCGGGCGGTCAACGCCAACGCGTCGGAATCGCGCGAGCACTCGTGAACGATCCGGAGATCCTGCTCGCGGACGAACCGACCGGCAACTTGGACAGCGCCGCGGCGTACGACTTGCTTCGACTTTTGGGAGACTTGCACGCCGAGGGTTTGACCTTGATCATCGTCACCCATGACGAGCGGATCGCCGCGACCGCGGACCGTCTGATCTCGATGCGCGATGGAGCCTTCATCGATGAGACACGGTTGACCGGCGGCTCACGAGGTAACTTCGGCACCTTTGCGGACTGGGAGCGGCTCGGGTGAGTCACCAGAATGGAGTGAATCAACCGCCCCGTGCCGCGCGGAAAAGGGCAGTGAAAGGTCGAGCGCTGCTGATCTCTCGTCTCGTGCGGCGAGATATTCGTCTTCACCTGGCCCAAGCACTTCTGTTCGTCATCGCGATCGCTGTCGCGAGCGCCACGCTCACGATGGCGCTTTCGCTCAATGGCGTGACCAACCATCCTTACGCCGCGACCCGCGCGGCAACGAAGGGTCCCGACGTCGTCGGCTACGTGACGGCGCCCCAGGCCAAAAACTTGATTCATGACACTGGGGTTGCGGCGTCGAGCGGCCCGTATCCGCTCGCCTCAGACACCATCCGCTTCGACGGGCGCAATGCCGACGCCTTGGTCGAAGGCCGCGTCACCGCACCAGCTGCAATTGATCGGCCACTGATTACCGCTGGAAGTTGGGTGCGACCAGGTGGCGTAGTCATCGAGCGCACTTTCGCCGATGCGCTCGGCGTTTCGGTCGGTGATCGGGTCACTCTTAATCACAAGTCGTTCATGGTTGCTGGGATCGCGGTCACTGCGGCCCAGCCGCCGTACCCCAATCTCTGCTGGGGCACCGCTGTGGTTTCGCTCAAGATCAAAGGTGGCCGTGAAACAAGCGATCAAGGAGCATGCGCCAACCTCAACTTCGTAGGAGAGCAGAGAAATGTCGGCCTGGTCTGGATGACGGAATCCGACGTGGCCGGAATGGTTTCTGAGGGGCACGGCATCAACGATTACGCGCTCGACCTCAGGCTCCCCAATCCGGCCGACGCACAGGCCTTCGCGAATATCCATACTTTCGTGCCTGGTCGATCTCTTGCACTCTCGACGTGGGAGGGCGTCGCCTCCGCGGATGCTCTGTTGGTAAATGACCAACGAGGGGTGCTGAAGCCGGGGGCGTTGCTACTCACCTTGCTCGCTATTGCCAGTGTGGCCGTCCTCGTTGGCCGCCGGTTGTCGGAGTACGCCCGACGGGTCGGTCTCTTGAAGGCGGTCGGCGGGACGCCGAGTGTGATCGCGGGGACGTTTCTTCTAGAGAACCTCGTACTCGCGCTTATTGCGTCACTCGTTGGCCTCATGGTTGGATGGTTGGTCTCCCCGCTCCTTACCAACCCCGGCGCGGCCCTTATCGGTACTGCCGGCGCACCGTCAATCTCGCTGAGCACGATCGTTGAGGTCGTCGGTGTCGCGATCGTGGTAGCGCTGGTCGCGTGTCTCGTGCCAGCTATCCGTGCGGCACGCGGCAGCACGGTTGACGCGATGAACGACGTGGCGCGTCCTCCGCGCCGTAGAGGAACTCTGATCCGGATGTCGAGGAGGCTGCCGATACCAGCTCTGTTTGGCCTTCGGTTGGTCGCACGACGTCCCCTCCGGGCGCTGCTCAGCGCGGCCAACGTCGCGGTGACCGTCGCGGGCATCGTCGCTGTAATCGCGTTTCACGCCGACGTACACAGCAAGCTTTCTATCGCCAGTGGACTGACTGCGGGAGGGTTGTCTGACCCGGTGGTGAACCGTGATGAGCAGATGCTCGCAGTCATTACGATCATGCTCATTGTGCTCGCAGTGCTCAACGCGTTTTTTACGACCTGGGCGAGCGTGCTTGACGCGCGCAGATCGTCGGCGCTGATGCGCGCGCTCGGCGCACGTGCACGACAGGTGAGCTCTGGGCTCGTCGTGGCGCAGTTGCTCTCGGCTCTTCCAGGCGCCATTATCGGTGTCCCGCTCGGTATCTTGCTCTTCAGGGCCGCGGTGCAAGCCGGTAGTCTGCCGTCACCGCTCTGGCTCATCACGATTGTGATCGGGACGCTCGTCGTCATTGCCGCGCTCACGGTCGTCCCGGCTCGCATCGGATCGACGCAATCCATCGTCGAAGTCCTTCAAACCGAAGCGACGTGACAAGCGCACGGTATTCGTCGCGATCATCATCGGTGGTATGCGCTGGCGCCCGGTGGAGGCAGTGAGAAAGCTCGCCATGGGAACGTTTGTGGGCCGCCCGGGTCTCGATCCCGGCACCTTGGGATTAAAAGGCCACCGA
>Ga0307374_10003765_pt1 | contig 25713 bp, 24 predicted proteins | sample OX3MG_FD_202532 | JGI IMG/M metagenome (GOLD analysis project Ga0307374, IMG submission 202532) | Soil microbial communities from Risofladan, Vaasa, Finland - OX-3 | ecosystem: Environmental > Terrestrial > Soil > Coastal area > Acid sulfate soil | place: Finland: Risofladan, Vaasa | collected...
CCGGTCCGCTGTACGCCTTGAGGGCGCGCTCGACCCCGGACAGCGCCTGGTCGTACGCGCCCTGGTCGACCAGGACCAGGACCGAGGCAAGCGTGGGGTCGGCGGGGACGGTGCCGGCCGGGGCGAAGGGGTCCGACTGGCCGCCGACCACGGCCTGGTACTTGGAGACGCCGGGCAGGCCCTTCATGAGGTCCTCGACCTTTTGAGTTTCGGCGTCGGTCTGGACGAGCGTGGAATTGGCGGGCATGGTGATGTTCACCGGGAAATTGGGACTCGCGGACTGATCGAGAAGGTTGATCCGCAGGAGCGGCAGGAGAGCCATCGAACCAACGAAGAAGATCCCTGTCGCGAGCAGCGCGAGGAGGCGGTGGCTCGTCGCCCAGGTGATCACCGGGACGTAGACGCGCTGGATGAAGTTGTACTGGAGCCGGCGCTCCGATCCTTCGGCTTTCACGGGCGGGAGCAGGCGCGAGGCCAGCAGCGGCACGACGGTGATGGCCACCACCAGCGAGGCGGCCAGCGCCACCACGACGGTCAGCGCGAAGGGCCGGAAGAAACTGCCGGCGATGCCGGTCAGGAATGCGATCGGCAGAAAGACCGCGATCGTCGTGAGGGTCGACGACGACACCGCCGTGACGATCTCGCGCGCGCCTGTGTATGCGGCCACGAGCGGCGACTCGCCTTCGGAGACGTGGCGGCTGATGTTCTCGAGCACGACGATGGCGTCGTCGACCACGCGGCCGATGGCGACCATCATCCCGCCGAGGGTAAGGATGTTGAGCGTGATGCCCTGCCACCAGAGCACGAGCAGCGCCACCATCAACGAAAGTGGGATCGACACCGCCGCGACAAGGGTCGCGCGAGCGCTGCGCAGGAAAAGGAAGATGACCAGCACGGCGAACGCGGCGCCGAGCAGGCCCTCGCGCAAGATCGTGGAGATTGCGTCGGTGATAGGCGTCGCCTGGTCGGAGATGGTCTGGAACTTGACGCCGTTCCCGATCCTCGACTCGATGTCCGGCAGGGCGGCGTTGATCTCCTTGGCGACCGTCACGGTGTTGCCGTCAGGGGACTTAAGGACCTGGAGCCCGATGGTCGCGACGCCGTTGGTTCGCGTGATGGTGTCGGCGGGCACGGACACCTGCTGCACGGTGCCGAGCTGGTCGATGGTCACCGGCACGGCCGGGTGGCCACCGGGCGCCGCGGTCGGGGTGACCGTGATCTTGCTGATCTGGTCGAGGCTGGTCAGCGAGCCGGCGACCTGAAGCGGGATGGTCGTGTCGCCCTGCTTGAGCGAGCCGATCGACTGCACCGCCGACGCCGCCTGGAGCGCCGCCGTGACCTGCCCCGGCGTGATGCCGTGGGCGGCCAGCTTCGCCGGGTCGAGGATCACGTCGACCTCGTCGGTCGGCGCGCCGCTGATCACCACCGAAGAAACCCCCGCGAGCCCCTTCAGCTTGGGCAGCGCCTGCGCGCGCAGCTGGCCGGCGAGGGTGCCCAGCGGCTCGTCGGCCGAGACCGCGTAAGTGAGGATGGGGAGGTCGTTGGTCGAGAAGGTCTGGACGGTCGGCGCGAGAGCCTGCTGCGGCAAAAGAGGCTTGACCTTGTCGAGAGCGGCCGTGACGTCCTGCCCTACGGATTTGATGTCGGTGCCGTCTTTGAAAAGGACGATCACGAGCGACGCGCCCTGGCTGGAGATCGACTGCACGGTGTCGACCCCCGCGATGCCTGAAAGCGAGTTGACCACCGGCACGGTGACCTGGTCGTCGACCACGCCAGGGGATGCGCCCGGATATGGGGTGATGACGATGTAGGCCGGAAAGGAGATGTCGGGCAGGAGGTCCTGCTGGAGCTGCGTCGCGGCGAAAACGCCTCCTCCGAACAGGACGGCCGCGGCCAAAAAAACAACTCCGCCGAGCTTGAGGGCGAAACGGGTGACTATCGACACGGGGCCACCTAGAGTACGAGACTTTTCCGCGCGATTCCCAATCAATGGACAGGGCGGCGGTTCCCGCCGATACGTGGCCCCGCGACCCTCCGCGCGTTATGGGGACGATGGCTTCGAGGAAGCGGCCCTGGCTCGGGCGTCTAACATCGAAGAGGATGCATGGATGTCGAGCCGGCCGATAGAGCAGCGGCGGGGAGAGTCCCTCGCCGGCGTCGATAACAACGGGCGGCTGACGGCGCTCACGGGAGCGCTGCTTTTTGTTCTGCTGGCTGCTTTGGGAGTCACCATCCTCAGCATCAGGGACCTGCTGCCCGAGCACTTCCTGGTGGGCTTCCTGGTCATCCCGCCACTCGGCCTCAAGCTGGCATCCACCGGCTACCGGTTCATGCGCTATTACTCCGGCGATGACCGCTACCGCGAGGCAGGCCCGCCCGCGCCACTGCTCCGGATCCTGGCGCCATTCGTGGTCCTTTCCACCATCGCAGTCTTCGCGACAGGGCTCGAGCTGTGGTTCTTCGGCCTTCGGTTTGGCAGCATCTGGATCGAGGCGCACAAGTTGACCTTCATAGCGTGGCTTCCGATCACCGGGGTCCACGTGCTCGCGCACCTCAACCGGACCGGCCGGGTCGCGGCGGGAGAATTCTCGTCTTCTCCATTCGCGAGCGCGCTGACGCGGCGCTCACTCGTAATTGGCAGCCTGGTCGCGGGCATCGTGCTGGCCGCAGTCAGCCTCACCTATGCGAGCCCGTTCATCTTCTTCGGCGACGGGTAAAGGCGCGGGAGGACCGCGTCCGGGGCGGTGTAAAATCGATCTTCCGCGACAGGGTGGATCGACCGGTTTTTCCCGAGTAGCTCAGTTGGTAGAGCGTCTGACTGTTAATCAGAATGTCGCAGGTTCGAGCCCTGCCTCGGGAGCCATCTTCTCGCTTGCGGGTTTAATGGGTCTTCCCCACGGCGTGGGAAAGGTGGCCCGCAGGACTCCCCCTGTGTCGGGGAGGTCGGGCCGTAGGCTCGGATCCGGGAGTCCGCCCGAGTAAGAATTGAAACTCCCCGTCCCCTGGGCTCCCTACAGCTCTCCTCGCCCCCGCAGCTCCTCCATCACCAGGCGGACGGCCGGCGCGCACCGCTCGATGTCCTCGATCCCGAGCCAGGCCACCTCTTCGATCTCCGCCGCGGCCTTGATCTCTCCTTCGAAAGCGGCCGAGTAGCACACCAGGTCGACCGACGTGCCGGCGGGATAGTCGTGCGCGGGCGCGCGGTAGGTGCCAAGGCGAACGAGCGTGTCCGGCCGCAGGCTCACGGTGAGCTCCTCCCGCACCTCGCGCAGCAACGCGTCGAGGTCGCTCTCCCCTGCCTCCCGCTTGCCCCCCGGCAGGTAGAACACGGACTTGCCCGCCGCACGCACGGCGAGCAGCCGCCGGTCCTCGACGCACACCCAGGCCAGCGCGTCGACCGTCCATTTCTCGCCGACCGGCCGGTACGCCGCCAGTCGATCGAGCAGCGCGGCCGGCTCTGCCTCGGCGACGAGACTCCGCCCGTATTCGGGCCGCATAAAGCCTTCCTCGACCGTGTGCTCGATCAGTCGCAGCAGCGAGTCGAAGTAGCCGTCCACGTTCAAAACCCCGCACGGCTTGACGTGCAGGCCGAGCTGCGCCCACGTCCACGCCTCGAACAGCTCGTCCAGCGTCCCCACGCCTCCGGGCAGCGCGACGAATCCGTCGCCGAGCTCGGCCATCAAGGCTTTGCGCTCGTGCATGGTCTCGACCACGCGCAGGTCCGCGACGTCTGTGTGCGCGATCTCCCGCGCGACCAGGTGTCGCGGAATGACCCCGATCACCTCACCGCCGCCTTCGAGCAGCGTGTCGGCGAGCACGCCCATAAGCCCTACTCCCGCTCCGCCGTACACGAGCCCCGCTCCTCGCACGAGCATCTCGCGTCCGAGGGCGCGCGCCGCGTCAGCGTAAACCGGAGAGCGGCCGGTCGAGGACCCGCAGAACACCGTCAGCCGCATCGTGGATTCCGAATCCTAGGGCGCCGAGCTATGTTCATACCGATGGGCGATCGTTACGCCGCCATGGAGTTTCACCGCTGCGGGCGCAGCGGTCTCAAGCTGCCGGTGATCTCGCTGGGCCTCTGGCAGAACTTCGGCGGCGACGCCCCGACCGAACCGCAGCGCGCCATCGTGCGCCGAGCCTTTGATTTGGGAATCACGCACTTCGACCTGGCCAACAACTACGGTCCACCCCCGGGATCCGCCGAGGAGAACTTCGGCCGCATCCTCAAGACCGACCTGGCAGGCCACCGCGACGAGCTCATCATCTCGACCAAGGCGGGTTACGACATGTGGCCAGGTCCGTACGGTGAATGGGGCTCACGCAAGTACCTCCTGGCAAGCCTCGACCAGAGCCTGAAGCGAATGGGCCTCGACTACGTCGACATCTTTTACTCACATCGTTTCGACCCCGAAACTCCGCTCGAGGAGACCCTGGGCGCGCTCGACACCGCGGTCCGGCAGGGCAAGGCCCTTTACGCAGGCATCTCGTCTTACTCAGCCCGGCGCACGAGCGAGGCCGCGGCCATCCTTCGGCGGTTAGGCACGCCGCCGCTCATCCACCAGCCCTCGTACTCGATGCTGAACCGCTGGATCGAGGCTGAGCTTCTCGACGTCCTGAAAGACCAGGGGATCGGGTGCATCGTGTTCTCCCCTCTCGCCCAGGGCCTGCTGACCGATAAGTACCTCGGGGGTGTCCCACGAGGTTCGCGGGCGAGCCACTCTGGATCGATGGGGCCGGAGATGCTGACCGACGAGAACCTGGCCAAGATCCGCGCCTTGAACGAGATCGCCGCGAAACGAGGCCAATCGCTGGCCCAGATGGCAATCGCATGGACCCTGCGCCAGCCGGTCGTGACGTCGGCGCTGGTGGGCGCCAGCAGCGTCGAGCAGCTGGAACAGAACGTCGCGGCGCTGAACAAGAAGGACTTCTCGCCGGACGAGCTCAAAGAGATCGACGGCCACGCGACCGAAGGCGGGATCAACATCTGGGCGGCCTCGAGCTCCTACTGACGCTCGGGAGATTTCACTTCCCGGCTCCGCCGGATGGGGAGATTCACATGACCAGACCGGTCGAAAAGCTCGACACACTGAGCTAGGATGCCGGACAGGATGAGTACTTCGATTACCGCGGAAAGTCTCGATGTCGATGAGGTTGGGCATGTCCTGGTGCAGCTCAGCGACGTGCCATCTGGGCAGTGGATGGAAGCGTTTCGAGAATACTGGGGAGACGCCGGGACGATCGGTAGGACCGTAGTCAAGAAGGATGCCTTCTCCCACTTCTCCGAGAGGACAATCGTTTTCCGTGGCGTTGACGTCGATGGTTTTATCGAGTTCTGCAAGCCTGCTACCGAGGGGGCGATCAGGTTCGCCAATGACCGGACGCAACGCTTCGAGACCGAGCGCGAGGCTCGCATTCGTGGCCGCTCCGAGTCCGCCGGGATGGAGCAGAGGCACGTCGATGCCGAGCGGGCCAAGGCCCGCAAGGTCAAGTTCGACTAGGCAGGTCGGGCGACTGCTGGCGCTCCTTCGCTCAGGCCCGCTCGGTGGTACAGCCACTGCAGCGGGCGGGGCGCCCACCAGTTCCAGTTCCCCAGCAGCGCCATCAGGGATGGGACCAGGAACGCCCTGACCACCGTCGCGTCGACGATGACGCCCGCTGCGATGCCGATCCCGAGCTCCTTGATGAAGATGATCTGCGACGTCGCGAACGCGCCGATCGCAACGCAGAACAGGAGGGCGGCGGCGGTGATGATCCGTCCCGTCCGCTGCAGGCCCGTCGCCACCGCCTCCGAGTTCGGCAGGCCGGAGTCGTGGGCTTCCTTGATCCGCGTCAGCAGATACACGCCGTAGTCGGTCGACAGGCCGAACACGATCGCGAACAGCAGCACCGGCTGCGTCGATTCGAGTGCTCCCTGGGTCGTGTACCGGAGCAGGTTCTCGAACCGCCCGTCCTGAAACACCAGCACCAGCACCCCGAACGCGGCGCTCAGCGTGAGCAGGTTCATCAGCACGGCCTTGATCGGCAGCACGACCGATCCAGTCATGAAGAACAGGATCAGGATGGTCGCGACCGCGACCAGCGCGATCGCCAGCGGCAGGCGCGACGACAGGGATTGCTGGAGGTCAACGAACGCGGCGGCCTGGCCGCTCACCAGAACCGTGAACGGAGCCGGCTTCGTGCGCACGTCCTGCACCAGCTGGGCGGCGGCCGGCTCGAAGTTGCCGAGGTTGGTCTGGAGGTCGAACTTCCAGGTGTCTGTCCCCACGAACTGCGGGGTCGTGATGTTGGTGACGCCGCCCAGCGAGCTCAGGCTGCCGGCGTAGGTGAGCACCTGTGCAGAATCCGTTGCGGGCGCCTCGGCGACGATCGTGAGGACGGCGCCCGTCGGTTTCCCGTACTCGCTCCTCAGCGTGTCGCTGACCACGCGCGCGTCGCTGCTCTCGGGCAGGTCGGTCTGGTCGACCGAGTTGAACTTGATGCCGGCGAACGGCAGGCCCAGCGCGATCAGCAGGCCCGCGCTCAGGATGGCGAGAGGGAGCGGCCGGCGCATCACGAAGTGCGAAAACCGGTACCAGAAACCCGAGGTGCCGGCGGCGGCCATCGCCGATTGCTGCCACCGCTTCGGCGCGAGCATGTTCACACGCGGGCCCAACAGGCGCAGCACCGATGGAAGCACGGTCAGTGCCATCGTCCCCGCGGTCAGGGCGACGATGATCCCCGCCACACCCATCGACCACAGGAAGTTGATCTTGAACACGGTCAGGGATGATGCCGCGGCGGCGACCGTGAGCGCGCTGAAGAACACCGTGCGGCCCGCGGTTCGCATGGTGACGGCGATTGCCCTGTCGGGCGCCAGGCCGTTCGCCATCTCCTCGCGGAAGCGCGACACCATGAACAAAGAAGCGTCAATCGCGAGGCCCAGGCCCATTCCTGTCGCCAGGTTGAGCGCGAATATCGAGACGGAGTGCACCTCGGCCACGCCTCTCAAGAAGAGGAAGGAGCCAAGGATCACGATGCCGCCAACCAGCGGCGGGAGGAGCGCGGCGACCAGGCCCCGGAACACCCACAGCGACAGCAGGAACAGGACGGGGAACGCCAGCAGCTCGGCGTGCGCGAGGTCGGCAGTGATGAGGATGTTCAGCTGGTGGTTGATCGCCGCGAACCCGCCGAGCTTGACCTTGGAATCGCCCTTCAGCGCGTCGGCCAGCCGAGTGGCGCCGTCGACGGCCAGCTGGTCGCTGATGGGCTTCCAGAAGCCGATCACGGTCATGCTGCTACCGTCGCGCGCGACCATCGACGGGTCCTGCGTCTGGTAGTAGGTCACGACCTGCGCGATCTCAGGGTCGGCGGCGATCACGCTCGCGACCCTGGTCACCTCGGCCTTGGTCGTGGAAGAGCTCACGCCGTCGGGCGTCTGGACCAGCGCTACGAGGCCGCCGTCGGCGCGCAGCCCGCTCGCACTCTGCAAGCGCGCAACAGCGACGGTCGACTGTGACGCGGGGTCCTGGAAGCCTCCCACCTGGAGCGATTTCGCCACCGGGCCGCCAAAGATGCCGCCAATGGCCGCGAAAGCGATCGCCACGCCGACGATCACCCACGGAGCGCGGTTGATCAGTCGCCCCAGCCTCTCGAAAATCACTTCTTTGCCCCCCGGCCTGTCTCCATATCCTTGGCCAGCCGCCCGTACCAGTCCGCGCACCACTCGTGCAACGCGATGCCGAACTTCATCACCTCGTGCTTCATGCGGTGGGGCTGATTCGCCGCCACAGGCTCGTGCTCGCGTAGGCCGCCCGCCACGTCCTGGTGGCGCCGGCGCATGGCCTCGAGATGGCGCACCGTCTCCTGGCGTGACATCGCGTCGGCGAAGAAGAGCTTGAGCAGCATCTCGTCGCGGATCTCCAGGTTCTGGATCGCGGGGTCGGACACCCACGCGTGCAGCGTCCCGCGGCCCGTGTCGGTGAGGTGGTAGAGGGTGCGCTGGCGAGTGCCTCGTGGCGCGTCCTCCGCCTGGACGAGCCCGGACTCGGTCAGGCGCCTCAGCTCGGGATAGATCTGGCCGTAGCTCGTGGCCCAGAAATGGCGGGTGGACATGTCGGCGAGCTGTTTGATGTCGTAGCCCGAGTGCGGGCCCAGCCCGAGGATGCCGAGGATGACGTAAGCGGTCGGACCGAGCCCCTGTTCCATATTGCGGTTAGATATATCATCCAGATGTATCGCCTGTCGATATGGACTTGGCTTGAGGGACCCGGGTTACCCTGTGTGCTGTTCGTCACCCAGAGGCCCCCATTCTGGGGCCCCCACGAGGAGGCTACGAATGCTTTCAATTCGCAAGTTCGTCGGTTTTGGTGCGACAGCGGCGGGGATCGGAACGGTGATCGCGCTGGCGATGGCTCCCCAGGCCGGGCTCGCGGCTGCGCCGGCATTCGCTCCGGCGGGCACAACGCCTGCGCTCGCATCGCCCTTGCAGGTCATCCAGGTGTCGGCGGCCTGCACGGCCGCGGTCCAGGCGGTCAAGACGGCGCGCACCCAGGACGTCTCCGAGGATGCGGCCGAGCGGACTGTCGCCAAGACCGATCCTGAGACCGCCACCGACCTGACCGAAGACAAGTCCGAGCGCGCAGCCCTTATGAGCCTGTTCAGCTCGGTACGGTCAGCCTGCGCAGCACTGCCCCCCACACCCCCCACCCCCGCGTGCACAGTCGCACGCCAGGCGGTGGCCGCCGCCAGGGCCCAGGACGCCACGGAGGACAAGGCCGAAAGGGCGGTCGCGAAGACCCAGGCCAACGAGGCCTCGGACAAATCGGAAGATCAGTCGGAACTGGCCGCGCTCAAACCCGTGATCAGCGCCGCCATCGCGGCGTGCGGACCGCAGATCAAGCTGCCGGTCGCGGAGGCCGCGCCGACATCGGCGTGCACGGCTGCCAAGCAGGCCCTGGGTGCGGCGATCATGCAGGCGAAAGCGGCGCACACCACGCTTAACTCGACCCGCATCATGTCTCTAATGAAGGCCGCCGCCGGTGCGTGCGGTTTCGGCGGCTTCGGTGATTTCGACACCCGCCAGCAGAGCAGCTTCACGTTCGGCTGGAGCCGCTAGGCTAGAACCCGACGTTGTAAGGGGCCCGGCCCTCCGGGCCTCTTCTCTTTCTAGATCGAAGGCTTCTGCAGCAGCTCGGCCATGGATCCTTCGAACTTGGAGAGCTGGCGGTGGACCTCGATCACCTCATCCGAAGAGATGGGATCGGTGGGGTCGATGTCGGTCACGTGCTCAGTCCACTCGGTGCCGCATTCGCAGCGGTGGAACAGAAAACGATCGTTGCGTGAGCGGTAGATGTAGACCGACGCGTCTTTCAGACGCCGTCCGCAGGCGCACTTTCCTTGTCCTGGTCCCAGCTTCGACTTTTGCAATGACGTGTTCCTCGACCTGTATAACGAACCAGAGTGCGGTTTCGTGGCATGGTACACCCCGCGCGCGCCGATTGGAACAATTCAAAAGAATGTAAAGCTCACTTCCCCCTACCTTGGGGACCCTGCGCGTCCAGCGCGGGTAGGTGCGCGAAGCGCCGGATGGGGGAGGTTCTCCTCTCTATCCCGCCGAGTTCAGTTCCGTCACCAGCGCAGCCAGGCCGCGAAGGCGGTCCACTCGCGCCGCGTGCTCGAGGCTCTGGTACTGCGAGAGGCTGTCGACGAAACCCTCCCCTACCTCGTAACCGTGTTTGCGCAGGAGCTCACGCCCGCGATCGCCGAGGGCGGCGACCACGTCGCGGATCTTGCTGTCCGGGCCGAAGGTCTCAGGCACTGGGCGGCGGCTCGAGCTTCTTGAGGACAACGCGATGGCCGTGCCAGCGCTCCGGCACGCCGGAGGGGTCGTCTCCGAGGTAGCTCAGCTCCAGACACCACACTCCGTCGACCTGCACAGGCGCGGCCGACAGCTTCAACTTGGGGTTGTTGCGCTGCACCGCCTGGAGGAGCGGCACGCTGTACAGGACAAGCGCTCCGGGAAGGTTGATCGTGTTGATTCGGCCGCCCTCGCTGGAGCCATCGACGCCGGACGTGCGCGAACCGAGCGAGTGGACCATCGCCAACTAGGTTAGTAGCTTGCGGACCTCGAGCGCGGCGACTATCGCGGCCACCGAGGCCTCATAGCCGAGCCGGCCGGTGTCCAGGACCATGTCGTAGTGCCCGGGCAGGTTGCGGTCGTGCCCGTAGACCTGCTTGATGTAGGCCGTCCAGTTCTCGTCCGCGCGGGTCAACTGGCGCGTTGCCTCCTCTTCCGAGGCGATGTTGTAGCGGGCCATGATCGTCTTCACCCGCACCGCCTTGGCCGCGCCCAGGAAGACGTGCAGAACGGCGCCCGGGAAATCGCGCAGGAGGTACGCGCCGCCGCGGCCGACGACCACGACGTTCCCCGCCCGCGCGGCTTCCAGGATCACGTGCTGGGTGATCTGCAGCACCGCTTTCCGCGTGTCGAACGCGGGGTCGGCGTTGGGCGGGCTCCAGGCGGCCGTGTCTACCGGGACCAGGGACTCGGTGCTCGCCGAGCCCAACGCGACCAGGAGGCGTGCTAAAAGCGATCCGGGCTGCTCGTCTTCAGCCGCGACTTCCTCTTTAGGAAGCTGGAGCCGCTGGGCAACCTCGTCGATGATCTGCGACTCCAGGAGGTCGTACTTGAGCTCCCGGGCGAGCATCTCGCCGACGGTGCGACCCCCCGCCCCGAACTGCCTTCCGATCGTGATGACCGGCATCCCCGCCACTCAATCTACTTCACCAGGCGGTTTCGTACTGCCCGGCGACCTTGAGAATCGTTCCGTCACCCTGGACGATCAGGATGTCGCGCAGCGGGTCCTTGGCCCCGGGACACAAGTTCCCAGGCGTGCTGCCGCACGGGCCGTTGTCGAGACGTTCGGCTCCCCGCAGCCCAATGGCGATCCCGCCGCCACCCGGTTCGGCGATGAAGCTGCCCAAAGCCTCCGGTCCGTCGTAGCGCCATTCGACCTGGCCTGTCTTCCAGTCGACGATCTGCAGGTGCGAAGGTCCCAGACCGTTTTGCGGCACGCCACCTTGTGCCGCGACACGATCGACCAGGTCTCCCACCAGGACCCGCGAACCGTCACCGCTGAAGCCGAGCACCGTGAGCTTCGGGTCGAGGTTGGCGACCACCGCGTTGTCTGCGACACTTCGGATCGCCGTCGCGGGCGCAGCTGTCGGGGGTGGTGAGCTGAGCGGGCTCGCGTGCACTGAATTCTCTGCGACGTACACGCCATCCTCGCTTGCCACCACTGACTCCAGCGCCTGGAACACGTACTGGCGGTGGGCGAGCACGACGCCGTCCGAGAGCCGGACGAGCCACTCCTCGGCGGGCCACGCGATCGTCGAGCGCACGAGGATCGCAAGGTCGTTCTTGAAGCTGCACGCGACCGGGTCGATGCCAGACTGGCCGATGCCCTGGTCGCGCGCGATCACCGCAACGAGGCGCGTGGGCTGCCCGGGCTGGATGGTGCTCAGCCCCCACGTGAACGTCTGCTGGTCGAGTGTGACGAGGCAAATGTGGCTGCTGTCGTCCGACCACATCTCGCGAACGGTGGAATCGACTCCGGGTGGCCCGACGATCGTTTGCCCCAGCCGGTCCAGGAAGCTCTGGCCACCACCCTTGATGGCGGTTCCGGTTTCAAATGACGAGCCGTCAGGCGCCTGCCTTGGCGAAGCCGACTGAGCAAGCTTGATCGTGCTGCGCGGCTTTCCCGCCCAGTCGAATCCGATCAGCCAGGACGAGTGCTTGGGGTCGTGCACATAGATCAGCGGTACGCCGGCAGGCGGTGGGCCGTAGTCGGAGATTGCGGTGGGCGTCGGGCTCGCCGGCGGGGCGGTCGAGGGGTTAGAGCAGGCGCCGGCCAGGCCCACGACCAAGACCACTGCAGCGGCGAGCTCCGTGCACGCTGCAAGCCTCACAACGACCCTCGTCTCCGGCGGGTTCGCCTCCAGGCGGCCCAGGTGATCGGGGCGGCCAGGATCGCCGCCATGACGACCTGTGCCGTGAGATTCGCGCTGCCTGAAACGTGGCCGCCGGTGGTCGTCACGGCGGCGAGCTGGATGTTCGCTATCGCGAGGACCCCGTTGGCCGAAGCTCGCGCCAGCGACAGGTCAACGAAGCCGATCCCCGCAAACAGGGCCACGAAGGCCACCACCGCCACGCTGACCCAGACGACCGCCGACTCGCCGCCGCGTGGGTCGAGTCCACGAGGTTGCCGCACCGGCCTGACTGTTCCCCGACCAGGCCACGCGATCAGCGCAGGTTCGGCGCTGTCCTCAAACGTCGCCGTGCTCGAGGTCTGGAGGATGACGGCGATCATCCAGAGGTCGCCAACCGCGCCCGCGGTGTTGAAGGCGAATGCCAGCATCGCGGGCACGACGAGCGGGCCGTAGCCGGCGAGGGCCAGGGCGCCGGCGTCGATGACGGCCAGCGGCAGAAGTCCGATGACCAGAAAGCGGCCCCAGCTGAACCGCTTGCCCGGGCACATGGCGAAGAGGTAGGGCGCGCCGCCTTTGATCCCGGCGCCAAACTTCGGGCGGCCACCGAAGGCGAGAAAGCCGACGCCGTGGAGGGCTTCATGCAAGACGAAGACCACGAGCACTGCCACGACCGTCGCCACGTATGGAATCGGGGCTGGGCCGAGAGTGCGCCACGCGACCGTTGCATAGAAAGCGATCGAGACCGCGAACATTACGAGGGAAAGCGGGCCGAGGCGGGCGACGATGCCCCCGGTCATCCGAAAGACCCACAGCGGTTCTTCGGGATTTTCCATCGGAGACTGCACGATAGATCCCGGCCGGTTCTACTCCAGGTAGTCGCGGAGCTTTTTGGAGCGCGACGGGTGGCGGAGCTTGCGCAGCGCCTTGGCCTCGATCTGGCGGATCCGCTCGCGGGTCACGCCGAACCGCTTGCCGACCTCCTCCAGCGTCCGCTGGTGGCCGTCGATCAGTCCGAACCGCAGCTGCAGCACGCGGCGCTCGCGCGGCGTCAGGGTGTCGAGCACGTCCTCCACCTCGGAATGCAGCATCGTCAGCGACGCGGCATCGGACGGAGAGACGGCCTCGCGGTCCTCGACGAAGTCGCCGAGGTGGGAGTCCTCCTCCTCGCCGATCGGGGTCTCGAGCGAGACGGGGTCCTGCGACACCTTTACGATCTCGCGCACCTTCTCGGGCGTGATGCCCATCTCCTCGCCGATCTCCTCGTCGCTCGGCTCGCGGCCCAGCTCCTGGAGCAGGCGGCGGGAAACTCGCACCAGCTTGTTGATGGTCTCGACCATGTGGACCGGGATGCGGATCGTTCGCGCCTGGTCGGCGATGGCGCGGGTGATGGCCTGCCGGATCCACCATGTCGCGTACGTCGAGAACTTGTACCCCTTGTGGTAGTCGAACTTCTCAACCGCGCGGATGAGGCCCATGTTGCCTTCCTGGATCAGGTCCAGGAACGACATGCCGCGGCCGATGTACTTCTTGGCGATCGACACGACCAACCGCAGGTTGGCCTCGGTCAGCCGCTGCTTGGCCTCGTAGGCGCGCTCGTAGCGCTCGGTCAGGCGGTAGCGCGCGATGCGATACGACTCGAGCGCCTCGGCGCGCACGCGCGGGCGGGCGACGCCGTGGGTGGCGATGCGCCGGCGCTCGGCGGCGGCCGCGTCGAGCAGGTTCTGCAGCTTCGCCAGGTCAGCAAGGCCCAACAACTCCAGCGCGATGTGCGCCTGCTGGCCCTTTCGCTTGACCGTGGCGAGCCGCTCGATGACCTCGGGGAGCATCTCATCGACCGAGCGCTGCCGTCCGTCCGACTCCTCCGTCACGCTCAGCGCCTTCATGGCGTCGTGCAGCGGCTTGGCCTCGATCGCCTGCGCGAGCTCGACCTCGTCGTTGGCCGTGAGCAGGCTGACGCGCCCGATCTCCTTGAGGTACATGCGCACCGGGTCGTCGAGGGAGACCGAATCCATCATCTCGATGTCGAGGAGCATCTCGTCGTCGATCTGCTCGACCTCTTCGAAATCCTTCTCGCCGTCGGTGACCTCGATGCCGATCTCTTTGAACGCGGCGAAGATGCGGAAGATCTGGTCGGGCTCGGCGTCGATCTCGGGGAAACCCTGGAGGATGTCGTCGGGCGTGAGGTAGCCCTGTTCTTTGCCCTTGATGATGAGCTGCTCGGCAACGGCCATCAGCTCGTCTTCGAACTTGTGCTCCGGCTTCTCGACGGCCTTCGCCGCCTTACCTGTCTTCGGCGTTGTCGCCGCTTTGACTACACGAGCGATCTCAGCTTCTCCTTTCCAGCTCAGAGATGGCGCGGGAGAGCTCCCTGGCTTCCGCTTCGAGCCGTGCCACCCTTTCCGAATCCCGACCCCTTTCTGCTTCAGAAAGCTCGCGGATTATCCCACTGTGCCGACTCTTCATGTGGTCGAGCCGGATTCGCTCGGCCAGCTCCACGGCCACATCGTCGTCAACACTCGGCGGTGGCGCCGCCCACGCCCGTCTGATCAGGTCCTGTTCCTCTGGCGGGTAGTCCGCCAACTCTGCCTCGAGCCCGGCGGGTCCGCCGCGCTCGTAAGTCTCCAACATCCGTACGTACACACCGCGGTCTCCTTCGTCCAACTCGTCGGGGGTGAGCTTTGTTCGCACCCGCTCGAACGCGACCGGCCTGACCGCGAGCAGCTGCAGCAGATATCTGCCTACGGTGAGTTTCTTCCCCGCCAGCCGGGCGCCCAAACCGTCCGGAGGGGTCTTTTTCGCCCCGTTGCGGCCCGGTTCGGGACCGCGCCCCGCATTGGCCAGCGGGCTCAGGAGGTGCGGCTGGACGCCAATCCAACCGGCCGCTCGTTCCCGGTACGTCTCTCGGACCGCCGGGTCCGGGATCTTTTCGAGCACCTCACGGGCCCTTGCCGCCGCCAGCTCGAGGTGGTTTGGGTTGCCCGTGTTGAGGCCGGTGAGCGAGTCCCTGATCCAGTATTCCCAGCCCGAGGGAGCGCCGGCGGCGAGCTCCTCCCAGCGCTGCGGAGCCTCGTGGCCCGCGGCCCGCAGGAACTCGTCCGGATCCTTGGCCGGCGGCGGGACCGTGGCGACGCGCGTGCGCATCTGGTGGGCTGACGCCAGCTCGACGGCCTTGAAGGCGGCGGCGCGGCCGGCGCGGTCGGCGTCGAAGACCAGGAGCAGCTCGTCCGTGAAGCGCTTCAGCAGGCGGACCTGGTCGTCCGTCAGCGCCGTGCCCGAGCTGGCCACGGCGTTGGTGACGCCGAACTGGTGCGCCGTGATGACGTCGAACTGTCCCTCCATCAACACGGCATGGCCGCGGCGGGTGATCTCGTCGCGCGCCAAATCGAGGCCGAAGATGACCCGTCCCTTTATGTACGACGGCGTCTCGGGGGAGTTGATGTACTTGCGCTGCTCGTCGGGCCTCACCGTCCGCGCGGTGAAGGCGAGCGGCTGGCTGCGCTCATCGCGGATCGGGATGACCAGGCGCTCGGCGAAAAAGTCGGTGCCGTCACGCCGCATGAGGCCCGCCTCCTGCGCGTCCTGGAGGGAGCGTTTCTTGGCCCGGAGGTACTCTGCGAAGCCCCGGCCGGCGGGTGCGTAGCCGAGCTGGAACTTGCGGGCGGTCTCCTCGCTGACCCGGCGCGACTCGAGGAGGCGGCGTCCCGGCTCGCCCGCGGGGCTGGACCAGAGCACGTACTCGTAGTACTGCGCGGCGAGCTTGAGCATGGCGAGGAGACGCTTGCGCGTGTCGCTGCGCTCCTTGGCCTCCGGCGAGAGCTTTTTGAGCTCGACCCCGGCCCGCTCGGCCAGCATCTGCAGGGCGCCGCGCTTGTCGGTCTTCTCGATCAGCTCGACGAACGTGAAGACGTCGCCCGAGCGCTCGCAGCCGAAGCAGTACCAGGACTGCATCTGCGGGTTGACCTTGAAGCTGGGGCTGTCCTCCCCGTGGAACGGGCACAGGCCCCACAGGTCCTTGTTGCGCTTGGTCAGGCGGACGTGCTCCGAGACGACCTTAACCAGGTCGACCTTCGCCTTGACCTCGGCGAAGGCGTCGTCGGACGAGGGGGTGGGCACTGGCACTATTGTCGGCCGTCCTGTCAAGGGTGGTCGGTGAAGAGGAAGACGGTACCGCGGAGGGCGCCCCTGATCAGACCTCGGCTTGGCCCTGGTTTGGTCGGTTCGGGCCGCACGACCCGGGCATACAGTACGGGTGTGAATGTCTGGGGGTGGACCGCGGCCGCGGTCTGGCTCGTCTTCGGCCTCGAGGCCTTGTGGTTTGCGGCGACCGGTCGCAAGGGGGTATTTGGCCTCCCGAGGGATTACCGCGAAGGCTGGCCGGTTCGCGTGTTTGGACTGTCCATCCTGCTGCTGGGCGCCGGCAGTGGGATCGGCGCATATCTGACGAGCCGAGGATTGAACGTGCAGCTCGGCCTGCTGGAAGCAACGCTGTGGACCTTCGTCGTGGTGCTCGTGGTCCTGATGATCTGGGGTCGTCCGCGCCGAACGGTCGTTACCTCTCAAAAAGACGGCGGGGGCCGCCCTTGATTTGACCGGCTCGGCCGTGGTTCTCAGCTCCCCGCATATAGAGAGGTGATATCTAGGCTCGGCCGTCGCGCAGCAGCTCGACCGTCTTGGCGACGCGCCGCTCCCGGGTCTCGGGCGCTTTCGCATCTTCGATCGGGATCACCAATCGCCTCTGGTTGCTGTACGAAAGACCCTCGAAGGACTTCTTCGCCTTCGCATCGCGGTCCAGCGCAGCCTTGAGGTCGGTCGGCACGATCACCTCGCGCTTTTCGGTGTCGAGCTCGAGGTCGAGATCAACAGTGTCGCCGCCCGCCACGCCCGAGTTCTTCCGCACCTCTTCGCTGACGCTGAGCATGAACTTGCCACCCATCGACGCGATGCTGCTCCGGTACATATACCCGTTGATGGTCGCTTTCACCGCCGGTCGCCGGCTGGGACCGATCCCGGCCACCACACTGGCCGGGATCTCGATCCCGCAAGCGGTCTTGCCCGTCTGTAGAACCTTGACGCGGATTCTCATGGCGGCGTTCAGGCCTTCGCCGCCGTTTTCGGTGCGGCCTGGTTGACCCCGCCGGCGAACTGCACGATCCGGATGTGGTTGCCAAACGGGTCGCGCACGCCGATGTCCGTCCCGTAGCCGCGGTCCGTCGGCTCCTGGTTGAACTCCACGCCGCGTGCTTTCAGCGTCTCGTATGTCGTGTGGATGTCCTTGGTGGTGAACCCGACGGCGAAGCCGCTCGCACCCTTGGCCACCAGCTCGCGCACGTTGGCTGCGGTCGTCTCGTCCATCGCCGGCGGCCCCGGCTTCTCGAGGAGGATGACGCGGCTCGGGTCACCCGAGACCCCAACGGTGAGCCAGCGCATCGGCCCGAAGTTCATGTCAGCGGTGACCTCCAGGCCGAGTTTGCCCACGTAGAAATCGAGGGCTTTGTCCTGGTCGCTGACGAAGATGTGCGAGATGTTGATCGAATCGAGCATCGGTTTCCTCCTTTGAACGAAGTGATCGGAACGAGATCGATGCTATCGGCCGTTTCGGGGCCTGGCTTCTCCAAAACTGCTGGGTCTTGTCCAGGCCATGGTGAAGCACGTCGGTGCCGATCCCACGTCTGCGTGCTGGCGGTAGCTCGTCGGCGTCTGGCCGAGGATCTCGCGGAAGGTGCGGCTGAAGGTGCCGAGGCTCGTGAACCCCACCTCCAGGCAGATGTCGGTCACGCTCCGGTCCGTCTCCCTCAGCATGAACATTGCCCGCTCCACCCGCCGCCTCTGCATGTACCGGTGCGGGGTCTCACCGAAGGTCGATCGGAACGTTCGGATGAAGTGCGCCTCTGAAACGTGCGCCACCTCTGCGAGAGCCTGGATGTCCAGGGGTTGGGCGTACGCCCGGTCGATCGCATCCCGTGCCCGCAGCATCCTGCGATTGAGCTCCTCGACTGCGCGGCTCATGATCCAATTCTCTCAGGCGGCAGACGATCTGGCCTAGGGGTGCTGCCGGTCTCTGGCGAGCATATCCGCACGCAGGCGCTCGCCCATCGCCGCCAGGACCTTCACGAGCAGGTCATCGCTGGACTTGATGGCGTCGCGAAATTGCGCATGGCTCATGACCAGCAGCCGGGCATCGGTCTTCGTTGTCACGGTGGCGGACGCCAGCCCCCGGTCCAGCATGCTGATCTCGCCGAAGAAATCGCCCGCTTTCATCGTGGATCGCTGCTCACCGTCCACCTCCACCCCTGCCTCTCCGTCGAGCAACACGTAAAACGAATCGCCGGAACGGCCCTGTGTGGTCAGCTGCTGACCAGCCTTTACGTCGACCTCGTCCGCCCGGCTGGCCACGAAATCCAGTTCCCGGTCTGACAGCCGCGAGAACAGCGGAACCCTGCTCAGAGCCTTGCTCTTCGACGTGTCCATGAAGTCACCATATTCTGCATCTCATGACCTGCTCGGTTTGCGGCCGGCCGCTCCCCCACGGCGCGAGGTTCTGCCCCAGTTGCGGCGCCTCGGTCGGCCCTCTGGTCGGCACCGAGGAACGGAAGATCGTGACCGTCCTCTTCGCCGACATCGTCGACTCGACAGGGCTGGGAGAAAGGCTCGACGCGGAGCGCTCCCGAGAGATCCTCGGACAGTTCTTCGCCGCCGCGGCTGAAGAGCTTCTCACGCTACGAGGACGACCCGAAAAGTTCATCGGGGATGCCGTGATGGCGGTGTTCGGCCTGCCCCAGGTTCACGAGGACGACGCCCTGCGAGCGGTTCGAGCCGGTCTGGCGATTCGTGCTCGCGCGCTCAGGTTGGGACATGCAGCCGGGCTCGGTGAACCCCTCGAGGTGCGCGTTGGCATCGAATCGGGCGAAGCCGCCATGGGACGCAACCCCAGCGGCCAGGTTCTGGTCACGGGTCCGGTCGTGAATGCGGCCGCCCGGCTGCAAACGGCGGCGCGGCCGGGCCAGATCCTTGCCGGAAGTACCACGCACGCCCTCACGGCCGACAAGGTCTCTTACGGGCGTCGCCGTCGCGTCCGCGCCAAGGGCTTTGATTCCGCTCTCGACGCCTTTCCCGTCGAACGGCTGACGATGCGCTCGGCGAGGCGGACCATCCCGTTTGTCGGACGCACCGGCGCGCTCGCCGCGCTCGACCAGGGCTTGAGCCTGGCCGCGTCGACCGGAAGCCCCGTCCTGGTCACGATCGTTGGCGAGGCCGGGATCGGCAAGTCGCGACTGGCGGACGAGATGGCGGCGGGAGTGGGCGCGACGGTCATGGTCCTCAATGGGCAGCCTCGCTCCCAGACCGACACGGCGGCGTTCTCACCCGTCGCCGCGATCGTGGGCGACCTCGCGGGCATCGCGGCGGGTGATCCCACCGACAGGGTCCTCGATCTTCTCCAGCAGCTGGTGGCCCGGATGTGCGGCGAGCATGAGGTGGGCCAGACCGCGCAGCGCCTGGCGCTCCTGTTCGGGGTGGCGGAGCGCAGTGACGAAGCCGCGTTCGTCCAGGACGTCCAGGCGGGCTTCATCGCGCTTGTGGACTGCATGACGCGCAACCACCCGGTGATGATCGTGTTCGACGACGCCCACGCGCTGCAGCCCTCGATGCTCGACCTCGTCGAGCGCCTGGCCGCCTCCGGGCGAAAGGGACCACGCGAGGCGTTGATCGTGGCGCTTGCACGCCCCGAGCTCCTCGAGCAGCGCCCCGGCTGGGGCACCGGCTGCGCCAACGCCATGCTGCTGCGGTTGGGGCCGCTCTCATCAGAAGAATCGATCCACCTGGTACGCCATGCCGCAGGAGGTCAGATCTCAGAGCGGCAGGCGCTGGAGATTGCGGAGCGTGCCGGCGGTAACCCCTTCTTCATCGTGGAGACGACCGGCATGCTCATACACGAGGGCACGGCGTCGCCTGCCCACGCTTCGATTCCTCCGACCGTGCAGGCGGTGATCAGCGCGCGCCTCGACGCCCTCCCGGCTAGGCTTCGGGAGCTGGCCCGGCGAGCGTCCGTGTTCAAGTACGGTTTCGATCTGCCCGAGCTGACCGTGGTCGACGAGGCCTGCAACGCCGCGGAGCTCAAGCAGCTCGAAGAAGCCGAGGTGCTGGTCAGCGCGGAGCACGCATCAGGCACGCCGGAGTGGCGGATCCGGCACACGACTCTGAAGGACGTCGCGTATGCCAGCCTGCCCAAGCGCGAGCGCTTTCGCCTTCACACCCTGGTGGCCCGATACCTGCTTGGCAAGAACCGCCGATCGCTGGCTGCCGACCACTTCGAGCTCGCCGCGCTCGCCTCGTTGGATCTCGACCCGAGGGACCGCTCGGCACCCGACCTCGCTGCTGACGCCCTGCTCGTGGCCGGTGACCGCGCACGCCGGCGCATGGAAAGTCGATCCGCGATTGATCGATACGAGCGCGCCCTCGTCATGGCCGGACCGCCGGGCACGTGGGGAAAGCGCGAGGGGCGCGTCTTGGCCGGCCTGGGCGAGGCGCACTACTGGCTCGGCGAGTACCGGCCGGCGACCGAGACTCTGACGCGGTCCGTCGAACTGGCAGAGCGTGTCGACGACCCGTTTGCGCTCGCCCTCGCCCTCCGGTTCCTGGGCGACATCGCCATCAACTTCGAAGCGGACGTGGACAAGGCCGAGAAGCTGCTGGAGCGCTCGCTCGACGAGGCGGAAAGGCTGGGTGAGCCGTTCGCAATCGTGCGCACCCTGCTGTTCGCCGGTTGGGTCCCCTGGACGCGAGGACGATTCGATGAAGCCGAGGTGATCTGGCGGCGGGCGCTAGCCCTCGTGGAGACCAATGATCGTTGGGCCCGCGTGCGGGCGCTCACGGCCCTCTCCATCAACAGGACCGAGATGGGAGACCCCGACGAGGCGTTCAAGCTCATCGATGAGGCGAGCGCGCTGGCCGCCGAAGCCGGAGAACAGTTCAGTATCGGCAACACCTCGGTGCAGAAGGGTCGCGCCATCTCCGATCTCGGACGGCATGAGGAAGCGCTGCCATGGTTCGATCGCGGCGTCGCGATGTTCACCGAGCTCGGCGCGCGCTGGGAGCTGGCCGACGCCACCGCCGCACGTGGCATCGCAAAGCGTGAGCTGGGGCGGCTGGATGAGGCAGAGGTGGACCTGAATTCCGCAATTCGCATCGCAGAAGAACTCGGAGATCGCCAGCTGCCGGCCTGGACCTGGCGCGCGCTGGCGCGCGTGGCCGAAATTCGCGGCGACTCCGCGCAGGCCGAAGAACGCTGGCGCCGGTCACGCGAAGCCGAATCCCTGGGCCCCCACTGACCCGGTCGCCACATTTCGGCCGCAGCCGGATGTCAGGGCTGCGTCACCCCTCCAGCCCTTGAACAGCGGTCGCGACAAAGGACTCGTAGCGTCGCGCTCGCGCGACTCCGCCCAGTTCCAGGTCGATGCGCCAGCTCATGGCGTCGGCGATGTCCCAGTAGGGGTGGTACGGCGCGGACTCCTGGCCGATCGCACGGTAGGCGTTGAGCAGTCCATTCGCCGCCTCTGGCCCGATGTCGAGCCACAGGTTGAGCCGGCAGTGAGCGACGTCGACCGAGGCAGGTCCGAGGCATCCGTGCAGCCAGTCGACCACCGCCGACGGCTTCGCGTCGATCCACAGCACGTTGCCCGGGTGGAAGTCGCGGTGGATGAAAACCAGCGGCTCCTCCGGTGCCGGGCCGTGGAAGATGTCGACCGCGCGCAGCCAGACATCCCGGTCCGCCCACCAGTCAGGCACCGGGAGCGGATCATCCAGTCCCCATGGCCGGTATCGGGGCAGCGCTTCGCTCGGGAGAGCAAGCGCATGGATGCGGCGAGCGAGTTTTGCCAGCTCGACTAGCCACGGCCCCTGCGAGCGAGGTCTCATGCGCCTTTGACCAGGCAATCGAGTCATCAACAGAGCGGGCCAGCCGGCGTCATCAATGTCGTGGTCGATCGCAACGACCCTCGGCACAGGCAGGTCCGTGGCCGCGAGCAGTTGCAAGATCCTCGCTTCGCGCAGGGCAGAGTCGGGCTCCGACCCGTCGGGGCGATACAGTTTGAGCACCGCGCGGAGCTTCTTGCCCTTGGCTTCGCGCATGTCGAGCGCCACGACCAGCCCTGTGTTGCCACCCGTAAGCGGACGGATGCGGCTTATCGACCAAGTGCCTTCAGTCGCCTGGCGTGCCCAGGTCAGCCCGCGAGCGATCTCCGTTGCCATATCGGTGCTGATCAACGTATTGTCGAGACGATATGACGAACACGGTTCACGACCTCATCACCTCGTACATCGACGCCGTCGGTGAAGGACGATTGGACGACATCCGGCCGATGCTCGATCCTGATGCCGAGTTCACATTCGGCGACACCACGCTTCGCGGCGCCGAGAACTTCGTCGGCGGGTTCCGGCGGCTGGTTCCGATCATCAAGCGCAACGAGATCCGCAAGATCTTCGTGGACGGAGACGAGGCTTGCGTGATCTACGACTTCGTCACGGACACGCCGGTCGGACCGGTCGTTTCGGTCGAATACCTGAAGTTCAAGAACGGACGGATCGCGTCGTCGCTGCTGGTGTTCGAGCGGCTGCACTGGCCGGAGGTAATGGCGGAGCTGACCAAACGAGCGGCCAAGTAACCGGGGTCGCCTCCCCATCCGGCCCTCCGGGCCACCTTCCCCGCGGAGCGGGGAAGTGATCTCCTAGTTACCCGGTGCTCCTGGGGGATGGGGAGATCCGGTTATTTAGTGCCGGTGCCCTCTCCGATCGCCGCCTGGGCCGCCGCCAGTCGAGCCACCGGCACGCGGAACGGGCTGCACGACACGTAGTTGAGGCCCAGCCGGTGGCACAGGTGGATCGAGTCGGGGTCTCCCCCGTGCTCGCCGCAGATGCCGACCTCGAGGTTCTTGCGCGTCCTTCGACCCTCTTTCACCGCGATCGCCATCAGCCGCCCAACGCCATCCTGGTCGATCGTCTCGAAAGGGTTGCGCGGAAGGATCTTCTTCTCCAGGTAGCGAACGATGAAGTGCCGCTCGGCGTCGTCGCGCGAGTAGCCGAACGTCATCTGGGTCAGGTCGTTGGTGCCGAACGAGAAGAACTCCGCCTCTTTGGCGATCTCCCCCGCGGTCAACGCAGCGCGCGGGATCTCGATCATGGTGCCGAACTTGTACGGCACCGCCACGCCCTTCTCCTTCTGCACCGCTTCGGCCACCGGCTTCAGCTCCTCGTGCACGAAGTGCATCTCAGCGCGCGTGCCGACCAGCGGGATCATGATCTCGGGCCGCGCGTCGATCTTGCGCTTGCGCAGGTTGCACGCCGCCTCCATGATCGCGCGCACCTGCATGCGCGGGATCTCCGGGTACAGGATCGAGAGGCGCACTCCACGCAGACCCAGCATCGGGTTCGCCTCGTGCAGCTCTTCGACGCGGGCCATGATCTTCTCGCGCTCTTTCAGCAGGGCCGGGTTCTCGCCCGTGTCCTTGAGGTGCGTGGTCTCGCGGATCAGGTCCTCGAGGCTGGGCAGGAACTCGTGGAGCGGCGGGTCGAGGAGCCGGATGATCACCGGCAATCCCGCCATCGCCTTGAATATGCCCTCGAAATCGCTCCGCTGCATGCGGAGCAGCTTCGCCAGCTCCTTCTCGCGCTCTTCAGTCGTGCGCGCCATGATCATCGCCTGCACCACCGGGAGCCGCTCCTGCTCCATGAACATGTGCTCCGTCCGGCAGAGCCCGACGCCCTGCGCGCCGTTCTCCCGAGCCTTGATCGCGTCGCGCGGGTAGTCGGCGTTGGCCCAGACCTCGAGGCGGCGGAACTCGTCTGCCCAGCGCAGGATCGCGCTCGCCGCCGGGTGCTTGCTCAGGGAGCGAGCCTCGATCGTCGGCACGTCTCCGACATAGACGTCGCCGGTGGTGCCGTCGATGGTGATCTGGTCGCCCTGCTTGATCGTCGTTCCGCTCGCAGAGAACGCGCGCTTGCGAACGTCCACGTTGATCGAGCTTGCACCCACCACGCAGGGCCTGCCCATGCCGCGGGCCACCAGCGCCGCGTGGCTCGCCGTGCCGCCGGTCTGCGTCAGGACGCCTTTTGCTTCCACCATCCCGTGCACGTCGTTGGGGTTGGTCTCCACGCGAACCAGGATCACGGCCTTGCCCTGCTTGCCCCACTCCACCGCTGTGTCGGCGTCGAACACGGCCGCGCCGGACGCCGCGCCAGGTGATGCGGGCACTCCCTTGGCGAGCGGGTGCACCTTGGCGTTCGGGTCGACGCGCGGAAACAGGAGCTGTTCCAGCTGCCGCGGCTCGACGCGGGCGACGGCCTCCTTCTTGGTGATCAACCTTTCTTTCACCATGTCCACCGCGATGTTCACCGCGGCCTCGCCGGTTCGTTTGGCCGAGCGCGTCTGCAGCATGTAGAGCTTGCCGCGCTCGATCGTGAACTCGAGGTCCTGCACGTCCTTGTAGTGCTTCTCGAGCTGCCGCGCGTACCGGTCGAACTGCGCGTAAACCTTGGGCATGTGGCGCTTCAGGGCGCTGATCTGCTCGGTATCACGCACGCCGGCCACCACGTCCTCACCCTGCGCGTTGGCGAGGTAATCGCCGTACAGCTCCCTTTTGCCGGTGATCGGGTTGCGCGTGAACGCCACGCCGGTGCCCGACGACCCGGCCATGTTGCCGAAAACCATCATCTGCACGTTGACCGCCGTGCCAAGGTCGTCCGAGATGCGCTCCATCTTCCGGTAGGTCTTCGCCCGATCGGTGTTCCAGGACCGGAAAACCGCCTCGATCGCCTCGCGCAGCTGCTCGACAGGATCGGATGGAAATTCGGTTTTCGTCTCTTCCTTGTAGATGGCGAGAAATCGCGCGACCAGCGGCCGCAGCTGCGAAGGCTTCAGCTCAGGGTCCGTCTTGACCCGTGCACGCTTCTTGGCTTCGACCAGCGCGTGCTCGAACTTCTCACCGTCGATCCCCTTGACCGTCTTGCCGAACATCTGGATGAAGCGGCGCCGCGCGTCGAGCGCGAAGCGGTCGTCCTCCGTGAGCAGCGCGAGACCCTTGGCCGTGTCCTCGTTGAGGCCGAGGTTGAGGACGGTGTCCATCATTCCCGGCATGGAGAACTTCGCACCTGAGCGCACGCTGACCAGCAGCGGATCTTTCGGGTTCCCGAACTTCTTGCCGGCGTTGCGCTCCAGGACCTTGAGCGCCGCTGTGACCTGGTCCCACAGACCGGGTGGAAACTTGCCGCCGTGGGCAAGGTAGGCACGGCACGCCTCGGTCGTGATCGTGAAGCCGGGAGGCACAGGCATGCCGGCGCGCGTCATCTCGGCCGCGCCCGCGCCCTTGCCGCCGAGCAGGTCGCGCATCGCCGCCGACCCTTCTTTGAACTGGTACACCCATTTTTGTGATTTCGGCATTTCTTACTTAGTGTGATCCAACCCGGCGACGCTACGCTGTTGATCGATGGACGACCTCGGTGCGGTCACGGACGATCACGTGATTCTCGCGTGGCTGCAGGCCGAGATCGAGTCGCTCGACTTCCAGCAGTACATCGTCGGCGACCCGCCCAATCCGGCCTATCTTTCGATGGCCCTCAAGGCCGCCCGATCGCCCAACCTCAAGGACGCGGAGCAGAACGAGCTGCGGCGCCGGATCATCTCCAAGACGCACGGGTTCGGCGTCGGCGCGGGCAGCTTCCAGGGGTTGGCCAACGACATCAAGTGGCGCCGTTTCC